>ERZ791908.31-NODE-31-length-208825-cov-21.949279_pt1 | contig 208825 bp, 220 predicted proteins | sample MGYA00510144_ERZ791908 | MGnify/ENA primary metagenome ERZ791908 (study PRJEB30046, sample SAMN00792105) | human gut metagenome | study: EMG produced TPA metagenomics assembly of the A metagenome-wide association study of gut microbiota in type 2...
TAATAAAATAATCTATTAAATTATTGATATTACTTGACTTAAGGTAGAAAAAAGGCCCAATATTTTTGGACCTTTGATTTAAAAGATTGGTGAAAGCAATCTAGAGAAGTATTGTTTGAATTTTAACCAAGATGACTGTTTAGCAAAATATTCATTAGTCAATAAGGTACATTTCTCAAGATCTTTTTCAAAAATCTCTTTTAATTCTTTAGTTAAAAGAGGATTGTAGTTGAATGAGTTAACTTCAAAATTCAAAGTGTAACTACGGAAGTCTTGATTGGCAGAACCAACAGACGAGATATTTGAGTCACTGACCATTGTCTTAGCATGGATAAAGCCATCATTGTACTTATAGACTTTAACGCCGTTAGCAACCAAGTATTTGGCGTAATATTCAGTCGCACGATAAACAAATGGGTGGTCAGGCATGCATGGAATCATAATTTTGACATCCACGCCACTGTTGGCTGCAATAATCAATGATTCTAGAATTGAGTCTTCAGGAATCAAATATGGCGTCTGAATATAAACGTATTCTTTTGCGCTAGCAATGATACCTTCATAACCGCGTCGAATACCGTAGTGTTGGTTATCAGGACCAGATGCAACAATTTGCATGGCGACGTTGTTATCTGATTCGAAGTCTTTACGATCAACAATAAAATTTTTAAGCTCATCTAATTCGAATTTAGGAAGACTGGTTCTTCTAGTTGAAGTGTTCCAATCCATGGCAAAACGAACTTCCATTAGAATAGGAGATTGTCCTTCTACACGAAGGTGCGTATCGCGCCAGTGACCAAATTTCTTAGATTGATTTACGTATTGATCGCCAATATTAAAACCACCAATGTAACCCGTATTGTGGTCAATAACGACCAATTTGCGGTGAAGGTGATAGTTAAGACGAGGAGTAGTAAACCAGTGCTTTTTAGAAGTAGAAATAAATGGTTGTGCTTGCCCACCCAATTCTCTTAAATGATCAAAAAATGCTGGCTTAGTACCACGTGAACCTGAAGTATCATAGATTACTCGCACTTTAGCACCATTTTTGGCAGCTTGCTCAAGTGCAGCTAAAACGCGATGGCCTAATTTATCTGCATAAAAAGTATAGAACTCCAAATTAACAGTTACTTTGGCATTCTTAATGTCTTCAATCATTTGATCAAAGAGTTCGGAGTCGTCTGTGTAGACTTTAACGTGGTTAGCAAAGGTCAAGATAGCATCATCATTATTTAAATTCAGCTCAGTTAACATTCTGGCACGTGGAACCCGTTCTTTTCTTGGAAGAAGATCGTACTCTTGCAACATCTTCTTTTGCTGGTTTAAATAATGGTTACGTGTTTCTTTTTGTTCCTTTTGGATAGCAAAGATTTCATCTTGCGATAATTGCCGGCCAAAGAAAAGATAAAGAATAAATCCAATACCAGGTAAGATTGTCAAAACAAGCATCCATGCCCAAGTGGCAACCACGCTTCGACGACTTCTAAAGACAGTCCATACGGCAAAGATGACGTTAATTATCCATAGAACCTCTAAAGTTCGCCTTATTATGTCCCATGTTAAAATCATTATTTTGTTACTCCCCTTTGAATAGTTTCAATTAATAATTTTAGCAGATTTAATTCAAAAAATAGTTTAAATTTATTGATCTCTGATAAAATAAAAGTGAAAGTAAAAAACAGATTAAATGGGGGTAGAGAACGATGAGAAAGAGAATAATTTATCTTGCTGGGTTGGCTTTAATGGCAATGGGTTTAGGTGCAGCAACTACCGTTGAACCTGTTAATGCAGCGATTGCTGATCCAATTCAAACAGGTAAGAAATTAAATTTAACTAGAAGTACATATGTTTACAACAAGCGCGGTGTTAGAGTGGGTCGTTTAAAGAAGGGTAACATGTGCAAGATCCACGTTATCAAAGTAATCAACGGCGACACTTACGTTAAGATTGGCAAGAACAGATTCGTAAAACAAGAAGCATTTTTACCATATGTTAAGTCTGTTCGAGTAGAAAACATTATTAAGAAGACCTCATATATCTATGATGAAAATGGTGAAAAAATTCCAGGCAAGTTTGTCAAGCGTGGTACCAAAGTAGACTATTTAGGTCATAAAGAAATTAATGAAAAGCCATTTATTCAAATTGGTGATGGCGAATACGTTAAGGCATTTAATGTTTTAACTATTATGGTTAATAACTAAATAATAAAGGCAAAACAAAAAGAAGTGATGATGATCATCACTTCTTTTTTATTCTGGTCAAATTATCTATTTTTCATTACCGGTTGGTAAACCAAATCAATTAATACTGCCGCAATTACTGCAACAACTACAGTGATTAATAAGTTTTGCCAGCTAATTTGTACCATTGCTAAACCGCAAAGAGCCAAGATAAAGGTTAAAGCTACGTCCGCAATTTGAACGATACCAACCAACTTGGATGGGTAATCTTGCCAAAAGTACTTGCGAGTTCTGGTGATTAATACGATGAGCATAGCACTTAAGACTAAGTATACGTAGACCATCGTTGAAATAGCACCATGACTCCAGCCATGAGTATTCAAGTACCAAACAAAGATGAAACCGATCACGGTCCAACCGGCAGCAAGAGAGAAGGCAATTTTAGCTAATTTAGCCATGTTCCAGTTTTCTGGCTTGTAAGTGATATGGGTTCTATCAGTACCGATCATCATAGTAACCATGTTGTTCATGATAGTGTAGATAACCATTGCATTCAAAGCCATTGGAATGTAGTCGAAGAACAGGTAACCGAATGTTAAAAGCATAGTTAATTCGGCAGTTCTAGCAAGCTTAGTCAATGACCAAGTAGTCATTCTTTGGTAAACGCGGTGACCAGCATCCAAGATCTTAACGATTGAACCTAAACCATCGTTCAAAAGAACCATCTTGCCTGAACGCTTAGCAACGTCGGCGGCGTTAGAAACGGCAATACCAACTTCAGCTTGCTTCAAAGCAGGTGAGTCGTTAACACCGTCACCAGTCATCCCAACAATGTAGCCCTTCTTTTGGAAGCACTTAACCATGTTTAACTTATCTTCAGGTAAAACGTCGGCGATACCAGCTAAGTTGTCGATATCGGTATTATCGTTAAAGTCATGAATAGAAATTACTTCACCAGTTAAATCAACTTGTTCAGCTACGGCTGCGGCAGTCTTTTGGTTATCACCGGTTAACATGATAGGACGAACGCCCCGCTTCTTTAATTCAGCTAAAGCAGCCTTAGAATCGCTTCTTACCTTATCTTGTAAGATGAAGACACCGGCGAATTTATCGTCGATTAAAACAGCAACTGAACGACCTGCTTTAAAGTTAATGTCGTTTACTTCTTCGTTGGCATTTTTATCGATTAAAGATAATTGTTTAAATGAACCCAGCTTAACGTTGTGACCATCAGCTTCGGCCATTGAGTAACCAGTGTCGGAAGTAAATGGTACGAAATTATCGGTGTCCATTACAGGGATGTTTTTTTCTTTTAAGTATTCATCAATAGCAGTATCAATGATACCGGCATTACGTTTGTCAGTGGCCGCACCAACTAAGGCAAGCACATCTTTATCAGGTAGATCGCTAACATCGGTCCAGCTAGCTACGGCAGTTTTGTTTTCGGTAATAGTTCCAGTCTTATCAAGCAAGAGCAAGTTCAAGTTGGCTGCATCTTGAATACCAGTTAAGTCGGAAGTCAAGACGCCTTCTTTACTCAAACGAGTTGCTTCAAATGAGTTGGATAATGCAAAAGTTGATGGCATAGCCACAGGAATTGAGGCAATGAACATCATGGCAAGGAATGGCAACATGTTAATAAAGGTATTGAAATTGCCACCCTTGAAGAATGAAGCGATGATGATTACTAAAGTAAGAACACCATCTAATAAACAAAGGTAGTAGATGATCTTAGTCAACAATTGTTGCAAGTGACCTGGTGCAGCAGAATTGTTGATCAAGTTGATGGTCTTACCACTTCTTGAGTGCTTACCAGTAGCAGTAACGATTGCTAAGCCGTCACCTTCGACAACTGTAGTACCAGCATAGGCGGTGTCGTCAACATTCTTTTTAACTGGCTTTGATTCACCAGTAATTGAACTTTCATCGCAAGCTAGAGCGCCAGAAACTACTTTGACATCGGCTGCCAATACGTCACCACGTTGCAATGAGATTAGATCGCCTTTGACTAATTGCTTAGAGTCGATCTTGATCCATTTGCCATCTCTTTCAACCGCAACAGTTGGCGTTAATTTGTGTGAAATGTTGTTTAATACGCGACGTGATTGTTTCTTCTTTGAAGCTCCGTTAAAGGCCGCGAAGAGTAACATCAACAATACGAATAATGATTGAACCCACTTGCCTAAGATACATTCAAGGATCAATGCACCTTCTAGAATCCAAGCAGAAAGATTCCATAATTTAGACAAAAATTCCTTAAAGAAATTGTATTCAGGCTCAGGTACTTCGTTTAAGCCGTCTTCTTTAAGGCGTTTGTCTGCTTCGGCTTGAGTTAAGCCATGAAAATTTTCAGACATTTGTTTAATTCCCTCCAAATCTACCCTATTAAATTAGCACATAAATTGCCCAGATTAAAATACTAAAATATAATATATGATATTAAAAAATTTAATATCTAAATTTACCAAAATAAAAAGGATAGATTATGAACTTAAAACAATTGCATTATTTTTTAGTGGTAGCCGAAGAAAAGCAAATTACTTCTGCGGCTAAGAGATTGTATATTGCACAACCACCATTGAGCTACCAATTAAAACAACTAGAAAAAGAATTAGGCGCACAACTTTTTAAAAGAACGTCACATGGGATCGAATTAACCGATGCCGGCCAGATTTTGCAAGGTTATGCGAGTGAAATATTATCGCTGGCTCACAATGCGGAAAATCAGGTGCAGAAGACAATTTCTGGTGAATTAGGGACGATTGCTATTGGTATGGCATCTTCATCGACTGGACTAATTCCAATGGACTCATTTAAAGAATTAACGCGTTTTTATCCCGAAATCAGTTTTGATATCTATGAGGCCAATACTTTTGGCATTTTGGATAAACTAGAAAAGAAGACGATCGATTTAGGGATCGTGCGTACGCCGTACAATCGTAATGGCCTGAATGCGTGCAATTTAACTAAAGAAAAGATGATGGCGGTAACTGTTGATCCGTATTTTCAAGGTAAAAAAGAACTGCGTATCAAGGATCTAGCGAATCAACCGCTGATTATTTATCGCCGCTTTGAAGATATCTTTAATCAAACATTTGCTCATCATGGAATCACGCCTTTTTATGCTGTTAAATGTGACGATTCACGTACTGCGATTACATGGGCAAAAAGAAAAATGGGTTTAGCTCTGGTACCAGAATCAATTGCTACAATTTATGCCAAAGACAATATGATTCCTATTAAACATGCTAATTGGGTAACACATTTACAATTAATTTGGCGCAAAGATAGACAAGTTACTCCACTCATGAAAAAGATTATTGACTCATTAAGCTAATAGGATTGTAACTTAAACCTAATTGATCCATAATAAGTGTAAGCGAATACATCGATTATAGTGAGAGGGTGGTTAAATGACTAGTCCTATTCATGTTTATTCAGAAATTGGTAAGTTGAAAACAGTGATGCTTCATCGACCTGGCAAGGAACTCGAAAATCTTTCACCAGAAATCTTGAATCGGATGCTGATTGATGACATCCCTTACTTAAAGATTGCTCAAGAAGAGCACGATTATTTTGCTAAAACCTTGCAAGATCAAGGAATTCATGTGCTTTACTTGGAGGATTTGCTAGCAGAATCCTTAGTAGCAGTAAAAACGCGCACGGCCTTTATTGGTCGTTTGCTAGAAGAATCTGGCATTAAGAAAAAAGATCCTTTGCACCAATTGCTGCTGGAATATTTGCTGGCAATGAAGCCAGAAACGATGGTGAAGCAAGTAATTGCCGGTATCAAAAAGAGTGAGATCAAAAACGTTGAACCATCACTGGCCGACCTAGCAGAAGATGCAGATTATCCATTTTACCTAGATCCAATGCCTAATGTTTACTTCACTCGTGATCAACAGGCGGCCATTGGCAATGGGATGACGATTAATAGGATGACCTTTAGGGCAAGAAGACGTGAATCTTTGTTTATGAAGACAATCTTGCAAAATCATCCTAATTTTAAAGATCAAGATATTCCGATTTGGCGTGATCGTAATGTTCATGGCCGAATCGAAGGCGGGGATGAGTTAGTTTTAAATAAGCACGTCTTGGCAATTGGAATTTCGCAAAGAACTTCAGCGGCTGCAATCACCGACTTAGCTCATGCCTTATTTGGTCATTCAACTTTTGACACGATCTTAGCGATTAAAATTCCGCACAATCATGCCATGATGCACCTGGATACCGTATTTACGATGATCAATTATGATCAATTCACAGTGCATCCCTTCATCCTATCCAAATCTGGCAAAATTGATATCTACGTCTTGCAACCGGATAAGGATGGTGAAGTCAAAATTACGCCTAAGAATGACTTAGTCGAAGTATTGAAGGAATATTTGCACTTATCTGAAATCGATTTGATTCCAACAGGAGGTGCAGATCCAATCGCCGCTCCAAGAGAGCAGTGGAATGATGGCTCAAATACTTTGGCAATTGCTCCAGGTGAAGTTGTTACCTATGATCGTAATTATGTTTCTAATGATTTATTGAGAAAACATGGCATTTTAGTACATGAAGTTCGTTCAAGCGAGCTTTCTCGTGGCCGTGGTGGCCCAAGATGTATGTCATGTCCACTAGTTCGTGAAGATATAGAAGAGGCAAAAAAATGAAATATTTACAAAACGTTTTTCAAGGCAGAAGCTTTTTAGATTGTAAGGATTATACTCCTGCGGAAATTGAATATTTAATTGATTTTGCACTTCACTTAAAGGAATTAAAGAAAGAGCATATTCCACACGAGTATTTAAAGGGTAAGAATATTGCGCTTTTGTTTGAAAAGTCTTCAACTAGAACTCGTTCCGCCTTTGTCGTTGCTTGCAACGATTTAGGAGCAAATCCTGAGTATATGGGTGCAGGTGAAATTCACTTAGGCAAAAAAGAGAGTATTAAGGATACTGCTAAAATTCTAGGCAGCATGTTTGATGGGATTGAATATCGAGGTTTTGCCCAAAAAGATGTTGAAGATTTAGCTAAATACTCCGGTGTACCAGTTTGGAATGGTTTAACCGATAAGTGGCACCCAACGCAAATGCTAGCTGACTTTATGACAATTAAAGAAAAATTTAGTCACTTAAAGGGCATCACCTTAGCTTATGTTGGTGACGGTCGTGATAATGTCGCAGACAGTCTATTAGTTGCTGGCAGCATGCTAGGAGTTAATGTGCATATTGTTACACCTAAGCCATTATTTACCCACCAAGATGTTCAAGAAATTGCCGAAAAATTTGCGAAAGATTCAGGCTCACAAAACATGATTACTGATGACATTGAAAAGGGCGTTAAAGGCGCCAACGTAATTTATACCGATGTCTGGGTTTCAATGGGTGAAAACGACTGGAGCGAGAGAATCAAGCTCTTAAAGCCATACACTGTAAATATGAAGATGATGAAAGAAACTGGTACGCCTGACGATCAACTAATCTTTATGCACTGTTTGCCAGCATTCCACGATCGCTCAACTAAGATCGGTGAAGAAATCTACGAAAAATATGGCTTAAGCGAGATGGAAGTTACCGATGAAGTCTTTAACTCCAAGTATGCTTGGCAATTTACTGAAGCTGAAAATAGATTGCACTCAATTAAAGCAGTAATGGCTGCAACTTTAGGTAATTTGTTTATTCCGACGGTTAACGAAAGAGGCAATTAAAATGAAAAAAATAGTTGTTGCTTTGGGCGGTAATGCAATTCAGGCTGAAGATAATAGTGCGGCAGCACAACAAGAAGCTGTTAGAAAAACTATGAAGACCGTTGCTAGCATGATCGAAAGCGGCAACCAGGTGGCGATTACTCACGGTAATGGCCCGCAAGTGGGTAATCTGCTTTTACAGCAGCATAAGGGAGCTAGTGAAAATAATCCAGCCATGCCGCTTGATACGATTAGCGCAATGACGCAGGGGAGTATTGGTTACTGGATGCAAAAGGCTCTAGATGATCAATTTAAGTCTGATAATTATCCAAGCCAAGCAGTAGCTTTAGTTACCCAAACCATCGTTGAAAGCAACGATCCTGCGTTTGAACATCCAACTAAACCGATTGGCCCGTTTTATACTTTCAATGAAATGCAAAAACAACAGATTTATCATCCTGATTACACTTATAAGCAAGATGCTGGGCGCGGCTATCGTCAAGTAGTTCCATCACCTAAACCAGTTAAAATCATCAATGCGCCAATTATCAAGAATTTATTGCAAAATCATTTTGTCCCTATTGCAGCTGGTGGTGGTGGAATCCCGGTCGTTGTCGATCATGGTCGTTTGAAAGGTGTTGCCGGAGTTATTGATAAGGACTTCAGTGCCGCAAAAATGGCGGAAGATATCAGTGCTGATGAGCTGGTTATCTTAACAACTGTTGACAATGCTTACTTGAATTACCGCAAAGAAAATCAACAAGCAATCGGCAAAGTTACAGTTAACGAGTTGAAACAGTACCTGCAAGAAGGACAATTTGCGGCTGGCAGCATGAAGCCTAAGATTGAAGCTGCAATTGAATTTACGGAGAAGACAGGTAAACCGACAATTATTACTTCTTTAAAAAATGCTGCTAAATTAAACGATGGAGTAGGGACGATCGTTTATAATGAGTAGCGGTGATTAAATGAATATTTTTAATGAAGGAAAAGAGCAGAATATCGCTCAGGTTCTGAATGCAAAAGACAAACGCGTTGCTCTGTAGCAAAAGATTTTTGCCAAGTATCCAGATCAGACGCTGGTTGACGTTAATTTGAATATTACAGGACCAATAAAAAACAATCGCTTCTTAGAGAAGCTGTTTAATTATGGTATTAAACAGCTTGAAGCAAGTTGGGATAAATTGGGTTTTGCTTATAAATTAGTGGTCTCTTTAGATGAAGATACAGGATGTGAAAACTTTTATATCTTGGATTTGTCAATTACGCCGCTATTTCTAGACGAGATCTGGGACAAAGTCCGCGCAAATGTTTTATCTGTGATCGACCAGCTAAAGAATGTGCTCGCTCTCGGAGGCATTCTGTTGCAGAAATGCAAGATTATATTTCTGAATTATATGCAAAGAATGTAAAATGAGGTGGGTAATCCATCTCATTTTTCGTTTTTTTAATAAAAATAACAGAAAATGATTTAAAATAAATGATGGACGAATTATAGATATATATGTTTATTGTTTATAAGGAAAAATATGAAATTAGAGAAAAATCTAGATAATTTAAAGCAAATAGCCCCACTGGTTCAATATGCTTTTAGAAAGAACAATGATCTACTTCATGATGATAATTTTATGTCTCGTTATGATCATAGTGATGGCTATGGCTTTTTTAATGATAAAAAATTAACTAGTTACATTATGGTGAACAAGTTTAAGAGTGAGGTCTTTGGTCATCATGTGCCAATGGCTGGTATTGGGTATGTTGCCTCATATCCGGAATATCGCGGGCAAGGTCATATTTCGAAATTGATGAAGGAAATTTTAAAAGACCTGCATGACCAAGATATTCCGTTCACTAACTTGGCTCCTTTTTCTGAGAGCTTCTATCGTCACTATGGCTTTAGCAACAGTATCTATCAAAAAGAATATCGTTTTTCTGGTAGTGCCTTAAGAGCATTTAAATTGCCACGTACAGGTCACGTAATTCGCGGCAAATGGAACGAACTAATGGTTCAAAATGGAGTGATTCAACTCTATGAAAGACAACTTCATACAGATGATGAGCGAAATACGGTAATTCGTCAGGCCTGGTGGTGGAACAGAATGGACTCATATTACCACAATCGAAACATTGCCGTTTATATCGATGCAGATGGTCGTCCTATCAGCTATTTGATTTACCGTATTCATGGCAATGTTTTCTTAGCTGATGAACTTTATTCGATCACTGCCAAAGGCTTAATATGTTTGCTTGGCTTCATGGGTTCTCATGCTGGTGCGATTAAAGAATTTCGCATGATTTTACCAGAGCATTCATTAATTGGTGAACTTTTCCCAGAACAAAATCAATTGCACATTAGTCTGCATCCCTACATGATGAGCAGGATTATTGACTTTGCCATAATGGTTACTTATATGAAGCCCCTTCAAGAAGGTACCTTTAATGTTGAAGTGATTAGTGATGACCAATGTCCGTGGAATATTGGCGTATGGCAGATAACTAATCAAGCTGGTCAAGTTTCCTGTAAACAAATTGAAGACGGCTTGGTTGACTATTCTGGCCCAATTACTGCTTGGACACAAGTTTTTTTAGGTAGACTAAGCATGAGTGATGCTGTTAAACTAGGGTTAATTACAGATTATCGGATTAAAAAGCTCGACTTTAAAAAAGGCGACGTTTCTTTCTATGATTATTTCTAGTAAAGAAGGTAATTAAAATGAGTAGAGAAAAGAAAATCAACTTATTAAAGTTCTTAGGCATCATTGTTAGTGGAATTAATGTAGTGATCTCTTTGATGATCATGCTTAATAAGTATCAAATTAGAAGAGATCAAAAGAAACTAGCAGATGAGGGTCACGCACCTTTAGGTGAGGATTAGTATGAAGCAATTGAAGATTGCATATTTTAATCAATTAGGGCGCAGAGAATTAGATCAGGCAAAGACAAAATTCGAAGAAGAGTATCCTGATACTGAAGTTAAATTAATTAGTACAGGGTATGATGAAGCTTTTGAAAAAATGGCTGATGGCGAGGCCGATTTGGTTATTGCGGATAAGCGCGATGAAAAGGATGACCTTGAAAGAGAAGATCTTGCTCAAGTTGGTGTAATGGCTATCTTGCCTAAGGGCAGCTATCAAAGCGGCATTCAAATGGTTGATAAAGCAGATCTGTCGGACATGACTTGCTTTATCGTGGCTAAACCTGAAGAAGAAGTTGCTGAACTTCATTTGTTTAAGGATCTTTATCAGGTGAAAAGCCCATTTATTGCTTCAAACTCAGTTGAAGAAGTTGCCTTGCTTGTGGCTTCAGGATCTGGTTACTTTTTGATCAATGAAATTGCGGCCGATTTGCTCAAGAACGACTCATTGCAAAAGTTATTCTTAACAGATAATGGTGCGCCAATGCGTCAAAAGATTGCAGCTTTCTATGCTGAAAAGAATCCAGCTATTGCGAAGTTTAACGAAATTTTGAAAAAAGAATATTAATTTTGGCAAGTGGTGTGTTTACCACTTGTCTTTGTATAGCCAAATACTGTAAAATTAGAGGTGAAAACGGATGCAAACTGATTCTGGAGATGATTTCTATGCTAAGAAAAAATATATTGCCTTTAACTTCAATGGTACTTGTTTTGGGGCTTAGCGGATTGGCTACACAAGTTGAGCCAGTAAAAGCTTCAACTTACGGCAATGGTGACGTAGTCACTGTACCTAAGAACATGCAAGGAACCTGGTATTCATATGATCGGGATGCACACGATGGTAAAAAGATTACTTTTGGTGCACACACCGTAAATGGCAAGATTATTTACACACAAGATAAGAACGTGATCAGTGATTACTTCAATGGCAAGATTAAGAATCAAAAGAAGTTTGACCAAGTTACGAAGAACTGGATGTCAGGCAAGACAACCACAATGAAGAATGATACTTTCTATGAAATTGATCCATGGGTCACCTTTGAAAAGTGGAGTCTTTACAGAGTAACGCCACAAACAATTAATGGTCAAAAGCAAAACATTTTGGTCTACACGAGTAGATACGATGGCGGTAATTACTACAGAAGTAAGAAGCTTGCTAAGCAGATGAAGGATTACAAGTTTGAAAAAGTAAACTATACAATGTAAGAAGAGACGCATTCCGAAAGGGATGCGTTTTTTAGTATTCAGAATAAAAATTATGTTAAGTAATTTAGAATGTTAATTAATGGGAAATTATTTATAATAAAAGATAATAAATAAACTTAGTGAGGGTTAAAGATGAAACTACAAAAAGCACCTATTTTACACTTGTTCAAACTTGAAGTTGATCCTAAAAATCATGACAAATTAATTCAATCAATGTTGGATGCTCATTTAGATCAAAATGCATTGTTCATGCAAAGTGGTCACGAAGATGAAGCTGGACACAAGAATTATGCCGTTGAATGTTTCCAAGATGATGCACAATATCAAAAACATTTAAATTCAGAAGAATACCAAGCCTTTTTAAAAGCAAGTGATAAGCTGCTAACTGAAAAAGTTGATGTTGAATTACAACCAGAGTTTATTTCAACCAAGCCAGATAAATTGAATGTTTCTGGTGAAAATGACTATGTTGTTTACATGACTGAAATCGGTGTACAACTAGGCAAAGGCGATGAGTTTGCCAATGGCGTGTTAAAAGAAATGAAAGCTGCCGTTGAAAAAGAAGCAGGCATTATGGTAATGATTGCTGGAACTGTGATGAACCAGCCTAATGAGTGGCTTTCATTAGAAGTTTATCAAAATAAAGATGCTTATCAAAAACACCTTGAAACTAAGCACTTTAAGAGATATCTTGAGGCAACAAAGTTCTGTGTTGAAAGCAAAGGCCTTCATTTACTTAAGTCAGACTTTGTTTCAGATCAAGGACAAATTTTTTACCGTCCTTAAAATGATACTAGGAAAAAGTGTCTATGTCCTGTAAAATATAGACAGAGTCAAGTCTAATGCATACCAAAAAGAGTTACTTCATTTGAAGTGACTCTTTTATTATGTTGATATTAATCCTCTACAGCAGAGTAATTAAATTGTTTAACAAAATGGATAATTAAACCGATAATTAATCCAGCTAAACTGAAGGTCAACCAGCTAAATCCTAGATGGAACATAGGCAAGTAGCGTTCGGCGTATGAAAGAATAGCTTGGATTAAAGGCGTTGAACGCAATACTTCTGGTAAAGTGTTGATCATATCGAATAAGGCAGGAATCAAGGTTAAGGCAGTAGTTATTTTGTAAACGACCGGATCGTTTTTATATAAAGGTGAAATAATACCCAAGATTACCAATGAGATAGCCAATGGATACAGAAGCATTAGGACTGGAGTAGACCAGCTAATGATCGTATCCAAGCCCATGTTGGCGATGATAAATGAAAGAAGGCAATTGATAGTTAAGAAGGTCTTGTATGAAATCTTAGGGAAACGCTTATGGAAGTCTTGGGCAAAGGCAACAACTAGACCCATTGCGGTAGTGATACAAGTGATCGTGGTTAAGGCCGCAATTAATGCATCCCCAGCAGTACCCAAATAATGATGAGAAATTTGTGCTAAAGCTGTACCACCGTTTGAACTTAACTTGAAGTCGTGCAAACTTGTCGCACCAAGCCAGATCAAGCAAACGTAGATGATGGCAATAGCGAATATGCCAAACATGCCGCTTTTAACTGTAGTGATCGCCACGTCTTTTTCTCTCTTAAAGCCAAGGCTGCGAATTGAAGTGATCACCGTAATACCGAAGGCAAGAGCTGCCAAGCAGTCCATCGTGTTGTAGCCTTCTAAAAAGCCGTTAGTAAATGCGTTATGAGCGTAGTTTGCAGTAAAAGCTGCGTCCTTAGCGGCACCCAGCGGGTTTGAAAAGGCTAAAAAGAAGATGAGAAATAATAAAAGCAGGAACACTGGATTCAAAATTTTCCCAATTAAATCAGTAACCTTTGCTTCGGTAGCAGAAAGGAAAAATACGATACCAAAGAAAATAGCGGAGAAAATAAGTAAACCAACTTTTTGCATATTGCCTGGTAAAAGTGGGGCAATACCGATGGTATAAGGAACTGTTGCAGTTCTAGGCGTAGCAAACAAAGGCCCTAAGGTTGCATGGATTAAAACTAGGAAGATCAACGCATATTTTTTACCGATTGGCTTTGCTAGCTCAAAAATCCCGTGTGAGTGAGTAATACTGATCGCAATCAGTGCCATTAGTGGCAATAAACCACTGGAAATTAAGAAGCCACTACTCGCAGCCAGCCAGTTTTTACCAGCTAATTGACCCAAGTGAACAGGAAAGATTAAGTTTCCGGCTCCAAAGAGCATACCGAAAATTAAAGAAGCAATAATTATAGTTTTACGAAAAGAATTAGTTTTATTCATTTTCTCTATCCCTTCTGTATTACCACCATGAAAAAAGGCGCCCCTCAAGCAAGTTGCTTAAAGGACGCCTTTTGCGTGTTACCACCTTTGTTTACATTGTTATCGCTAACAATGCCTTACGCGTACATGAAAAAATCAGATACGTTGGTGCAGTAACGGGCACTCCCGGCTAAAACTTCCCATTGGGTTGCCTTAGTCACTCATAGATTACTTTCAATTGTCTTAATTCATACCTGCTTTCACTATCTCAGGCTCGCTGACTAAACTGACGACAATCTACTCTTCTATTCATAGTGTGTAAAAAATCTTGTTGATAAGTAATATACAGGATAGTTTTCTTTTCGTCAACAAATTTTTTATTTAAACAGATCATTAAAGGCTTCACTCATAGTAGGGTGAGTGTAGATTTGATCACGAAGTACGCTAGCTGGGATTTTTGTTTTGATTGCCATAGAAATTTGGTTAATCAGTTCATAGGATTCAATGCTGTATAATGTGGCACCAAGAATTTGATCAGTATCAGGATCGACTAGGGCTTTAAAAAGACCACGAGTATCTTTAGCTACGCGAGCCTTTGGAATAGCTTTGACAGGAAGCTTCTTAAGAAGATAGTTAATTCCTTGAGCTTGGGCTTGTTTTTCATTTAAACCTACTTGAGAAAGGGCCGGAGTGATAAAGACGCTGTAAGGAATATTGATTCGGTCGCTGACGACGCGCTTGCCGCTGCCAAAAAGTTGATCTTTGATGATGCGGTAATCATCTAGAGAAATGTAAGTAAATTGTGGGCCGCCTTTGACATCGCCGATAGCCCAGACATTTGGCACGCTAGTTAGCAAGTGATCGTCAACTTTTATTGCACCTCTGTCGGTGAGTTGGATGTCGGTATTTTCCAAACCAAGATTTTCGGTATTCGGTTTTCTACCAGTTGCAGCCAAAATTCGGTCAGCCTTGATTGAAAGCTCTTGACCGTTCTTTTCGTAGAAAACGGTGTCGTCTTCAACGCGATTGATCTTTACGCCGAGTTCAAATTTGATGCCGGTATTTTCAAGATCTTGTTTGATCATTTGACTAATGTCATCGTCTTCACGTGGTAAAAAATCGCTGTGAACGTCCAAGACTGTGACCTGGGTGCCGTAGTTTGCAAACATGTTGGCAAATTCAAGACCTATGTAACCACTACCAATAATAGTGAGTGTCTTAGGCATTTTAGTTTGATCCATTGCTTCAGTAGAATTGATGACCTTAGTGCTGTCAGCCAGACCTGGAATTGGAGCATAGTTAGGCAGGGCACCAGTGTTAATGAAAATGCGCTTGCCACGGTAATGGTCTTTAGTACCATCTTGCTTAGTGACTTCTATTTCATGATTATTTAAAAATTTAGCAGTACCGTCTAAAACTGTGACTGTCTTTTCATCGGCAAGCATGTGATAATTGGCATTTCTTAGAAAAGCGGTCATATCATTTTTACCATTGATGGCATCAGTGAATTCTACACCATTAGCAGCTTCAATGATTAACCGTTTGGATGGCAAGCAGGCGATGTTAATGCAGGTACCACCATACATTTGATTCGATTTTTCGATTACTAAGACTTCCTCGCCCTTAGTGGCTAAGAACTTTGCTAGGGTTTTACCACCTTTGCCGAAGCCAATGATAATGTTTTTGATTTCTTTAGTTTCCATATTAATAGTCCTCTTATAAAAAGTAATGATGAATGTACAATCTTTATTTTAAAGAAAATATATAATTTGTCATCTTTTTTGCTTTATAAGTGTTGAGTTGTGAAAAATAACAGATTTATAGACAATTGGAGGATGTCATTATGAGGGATATAATGAATGAGAAAACATCAGTTAAGAAGAACAGTCTGCTGAGACTGATGAAACAGCAAAGCAAAATGCTACTCAAAGTTCTGAATCTACAGAAAAAGTACAAAATGATGAGCAAAAAATAACATCCAAATCTTCACAAAGCAATGCTAACGATGTTACAGAAACGAAGGGTGCTACTAACAAAGAATCAGTTGCTAGTGCAGAAGTATCTAATGAGCATAAAGTAGAAAATGATGCAAATCAATCTAACGATGATTCAAAGGAAGGTAGTGCTTCAAGAGAAGTTACTTCAAATAAAGATGCCAAGGCACATGTAACTGATTCTTTGATTGCATTAAATGGCCCTGAGGGCCCAAAGGGACCACATGGCCCGGAAGGAGTCGAGAAGCTAGGACAACAAATTGATGGTGTTCATCAACAAACTGTTAAAGATGAATTACCAACTTTGGGCTTAAATGATTTAACTCCTGATCAATTGGGAAAGTTGCAATCAGCAGTAGGTAGTTTGGATCCTAATGAATCACTTGAGGATCAAGGAATTACCTTGACATGGAAAACTAAACCAGATGTTGATGCTGTGGGGACAAGCCATGGTGTAGCAGAGCTTACTTACACTGATAATACTGGTGATACTCCGCAAAAAAGAAGCACTATCATCAAGATCGATGTCGATGTTCGTGAAGACCAAACTATAAATCGCTTTGTTAAGAAAATTTCTGATAAGCCATTAACTTGGTCACAAGCAAATGAAGAAGCTTCAAATAACAATTTAAACTATGATACTTCTACTTTCCTTGATGCTGACGGCTGGACTAGCAGCAACTTATCTTGGACCTTGGATCGCAACAAGCACTATTATGATTCAAAGGCAATTCATTTGAAGCAAATCAAGATGCAGGTGGTCAAGGATTCGAACACTGCTCATCAGTTGTTCCAGCAGGGTAATTTGGATGACGCATAAATTACAGGAACTACGGCTCAAGGAATGCAGAACGATAAGAACTTAAAGCATTTGCATCGAGCAGGAGTTTATTATTTACAACTTAATATGCGAAAGAATCGCGTTTTCTCTAATGCTAAAATGCGTAACGCGCAGAATCAGTTGACCAAGGATACAGCCGTAGTGCCTCTTTACAATATGACTGAGAGTCATTTGGCAAGAAAGAATTTAAGAGGAGTATTATGGCACTCAGTTAGTGAAGTTGATTATACTAGATCCTATTTTGCTATGCATAATTATAATTATGTAAAGTAATGATGAAAAGAAAAATACTTGGTCATTTGACCAAGTATTACCAGAGGGGAAAGTTCGATTTTTGTTAATAGTTATTTAGACGATTGTTGTCTGTCTTTTTAACTTTAACTGGGGTGGGAGCTTTAATTAAAACGAAACTGATAGCCATGAGGCCTAAAACTATCATTGCGGATAGAAGTACTTTAAACAATGCCCTCATTCCTTTCTTTTGTTTGATTTTAATATACAGGACAAAAATTAAGAATTGTTAGGCAAAAGGTAATATATTGCTAAAGAATTCTAAGAAAAAGTTGACGTTGATCAAGTTGTGATTTTGTTTGCTCTTTTAAACTAATTAATGAAATGAGGAGGAACATCTATGGTTAAAATTCAACGCTTTTTTATCAAATATAAAAGACAGATCTTAATAACAATTACTATTTTGCTTATCTTAGCTGAAATCTTTAAGTGGGTATTCAAATTAACATTGTTATATCAAATTCTGATGGCAGTTGCCGGTGTAATTGGCGTAATTCCGATAATTTTAACTGCTATATCATCCTTGAAGGTCAAGTTAATTTCAATTGATGTCTTAGTTTCTTTAGCCGTGATTGGTGCTTTTATTATTGGTGAATTCAATGAGGCCGCAATCGTTACTTGGCTCTTTATGCTGGGCGAAGTTCTGGAAGATTTTACGCTTAAAAAGACAAGATCCGCAGTTTCTGATTTGGTTAGTATGGCTCCACAAACAGCATTAGTAGTGCAAGAGGATGGGTCTACCGAAGAAGAGGATGTTGATTTTATCGATTCTGGCGATCAAGTAGTCGTTAAAACTGGGGACCAAGTGCCAGTAGATGGGAAGATTATTAGTGGTAGTGGCAATTTGGATGAAGCTAGTATCAATGGTGAGTCTAGATTAGTAAATAAGGGTGTCGGGGATGCAGTTTATGCCGGCACTATGCTTGAAAATGGTAATTTAACGGTTGAAACTACGGCGGCTGGTGAGGACACTACTTTTGGCAAAATCATTGAAGTAGTTGAAGAAGCCGAGGATTCTAAGTCTCATACAGAAAAGCTGATTAATCGTTTTGCCAAGTATTATACGCCATTTATTTTAATCATAGCTCTTATTGTAGGTGTGATTACACGCAACTTTAAGTTAGCGATCACAATTATGGTCCTTGGTTGCCCTGGTGCATTAGTAATTGGCGTGCCTGTTTCTACAGTGGCTGGTATAGGCAATGGTGCCAAGAACGGCATTATGTTTAAGGGTTCACAAGTTATGGATGAGATGCGGAAAGTTGACGAAATTGCTTTTGATAAAACGGGCACATTAACTATTGGTCACCCAGAAGTAAGTGCTGTAAGAGTTTTAAATGGAGATAAAGCCAAGATTATTAAACTAGCTGCCGCGATTGAAAAGAAGAGCAATCATCCGTTAGCTAATACGATTGCAAAGATGGATCCCTTTGTCATTGATGCAGTGGTTGAGACTGTTAAAGGTGAGGGAGTTATTGCTACATATGAACAAGAGAAGTATTTTGTAGGCAATTTACAACTGGTTGAAGAAAATACTAAAAAGAATGCTGAATTGGAAAAAATTGCAGATGATTTAAGCAGCCAGGGCGATTCGATTGTTGTCTTTTCAAATCGAGATCAAAGTTTGCTAGCTATATTCGGGATCAAGGATCAACTTCGTCCACAAGCCAAAAAAGCTTTGCTAAAATTGAAGAAACTTGGCATTAAGAAGCTAGTTATGCTGTCTGGTGACAAGCAACAAACAGCAGAAAAAATTGCAACTGAATTACCACTTGATGAAGTTCACGGAGAGCAGTTGCCTAGCGATAAAGCTACTTTTATTAAAGCTGAGCAACAAAAAGGAAACAAGGTCGCGTTTATTGGTGATGGCATCAATGATGGACCAGCCTTAGCTAGCGCCAATGTCGCAATTGCTGTTGGTAATGGTACAGATGTAGCTGTTGATGTTTCTGATATTGTTTTAGTTAAAAACGATTTAAAGCAAGTAGCTTACGCCTTTTCTTTATCCAAGAGAACGATTCTAAATATGAATGAGAATATTGCGCTTGCTTTGTTAACTGTTCTGATTTTGTTTATTGGGTTATTCGTGGGCTATATCGAGATGGCTAGTGGGATGCTAGTTCATGAATTGAGTATTTTAGTAGTCATTTTAAATGGTATGAGATTATTGAAAAATCGCTAATAACTTGATGATCATCAAGTTTTGAATCTGAATTAGGCTTTACCATAAACACGAGAAAGGAAGTTCAAGTTATGAAGAAAGTAATGATGAAGTTAGATGGCATGACTTGCCCATCTTGTTTAACTAAAATTGAAAAGGCTGTAGAGGAAACTCCTGGAACAGACGATATTAAGGTTTTATTTAACGCTGGAAAATTAAAGTTCGTAATGGATCCGACTAAAACTAATTCAGATGAAATTAAAAGCGCCATTGAAAAGATGGGTTACGAAGTTAAAGGTGTTAAGGAAAAGGATATTTAAAAATGAACGCAGAAGAAAAGTATCAAGCAGAGTTAAAACAGAGTGATATTGATCATCATACTCCGACTGCAGGCGCAATGATGGGCCATATTATTGCTAATTTGGCTATTCATTCATTAAAAATTAATCAAGCTAGTTTGTTTGCTAGGGGTGCAGCTAGTTTGTTTTTAAGCGAAAATGCTGAGAAATGGTTAGATTTTGAAAAAGAAGAATTCGAGCAGTTGAATCACTTGTTAGTTAATAACGGTGAAAGCATCCCTACGACTACTGACCAATTTAAGGAATTCACCATGCTAGAAGAAAATGGTGCAGATAAATACGATTATGGGGATGCACAACTCTTTGCCTTAGTTAAAGACTTTGATACACAAACTTTATTTATTACTAAGGCAATTGCTTTAGCTGAAAAAGAAGATTGGCCAGAGCTTGCTCAAAACTTAACCAATTTATTAGCTTGGATTAAGGAGCAAATTCGTCTTACGCAAAACTTCTTAGGCCATGATTTGCGTGAAGGACTATATAATGAAGAAGACGATGATGATGACGATTTTTAGTTAAAAGGTGAAGAAAATGGCAGATTTATGTGTACGTTTGGTTCCATTATTTAATACTTTAAATGAGGCAGATCAGTTAGAGATAGAAAAGCTGGTAAGAAAGAAGAACTATCAAAAAGGTGAACTAGTAATGGATCCGACCGGCAATAATCTAGTCATTGTCGCATATGGGAGTGCCAAGCTTTATAGCTTAGATAAAAATGGTCATGAAAATATTACGCAGATTCTTCATACAGGTGATTATGCTGGTGAAGACTGGCTACTTGGTAAAAATGATGGCTCTATTTATGTCGAAGCAACGGGAAATAGTAAGATTTGTCTATTGAACAGGCAAGACTTTTTAAATCTGTTAAAAAAGCAGCCTATGCTAAGCATTAAGTTGCTTGAGCAAAGTATGACTAAGATGCAAACAATGCAAAGGCAAATAGATCTGTTGTCTTTGCCTAAAATTGAAGAGCGCTTATCTGAGTATTTACAAGAATATGCGGTAAAAGTTGGTAAAAAGACGTTTAATTTGCCGTTAAAGATGAAGGATCTAGCATTATATTTAGGAACTACGCCGGAAACTTTGTCACGTAAGTTTGCCTTGCTGGAGAAACAAGGCGTGTTAACGAGAAAACTACGCAAAATTATTTTGAATTAACAAAAAAGCAGAGCAAAGCTCTGCTTTTTACATTGATAAAATTATGTTAAGTTTTACTTGTCGATGAAGTTTTCTGGGATGCACCCTGGTTGATCATTTGAATAGAAATATCTTTCTTACCAAGAGGGTAGAGAATGCTGGCACATAGAGTCAACTTGTCCTTCATACCTTCACCAACAACCATCGTGATGGCATAGTTGTCAATCCATTGCATCTGATCAGGATTTAAACTGGTTTGAATTTCGTTACAAATGACATCGATCAATTGATCGCTTAAGGCATCTTTTTTAAAGATAACGGTCAAATCATCAATACCAGATGGCATGTGTTCGTAAGAAGCATGGTGACGGTTGAAAATTTCCATTAATTTTAAGGTAAAACCAGCGCCTTTATCAAGCATGTATTTTCTCAAATAAAGGGCCGCCAAGTTTTTACCACCAGCGATACCGGTAATCGTGTGCTTAGGAACAAAACCGTCTTCAGGTACGATCAAAGTTCCTGGCTTATCTGGATGATTAGTATTTTTTACATTAACTGGTATCTCGCCTTGAATGGCGGGGATTAGAGCTTCGTCGTGAAAGACGGAGAAGCCAGCATAGGACAATTCACGCATTTCACGATAAGTCATCTTTTTGATTGGCTTTGGCTGATCGATAATGTGCGGATTAGCTGAGAAAATTGCGTCAACGTCGGTGAAGTTTTCATATAGAGCCGCATTAAGACCGCGAGCTAAGATTGCCCCTGTAATATCTGAACCACCACGAGAAAAAGTAGCGATATGGCCAGAAGGCGTAATGCCATAAAAACCAGGGAAGATAACTCGTTCATCGTCATTGAGTTTGACACGTTTTAAATTAACGTAGGTTTCAGGGCTAACTTCAGCATTATTCGGCGTACCAGTAACAATTAAGCCCACATCTTTTGGCTCAAGAAAGCGAGTTTTAATACCTTGATGCTGCAAAATTTTAGCTATTAAAATAGCGTTTAAACGCTCACCGTGAGCCATCCGATAATCGGCATTAGGATAATCTAATTGTGGCAAGGTTAACAGAGCATACGCTTGATTTCAGCTAGCTCTGATTGTGGCAAATCAAAACACTGGGCAATTAGTTCGTAGCGTTGTAAATTTTATTAACGATATCCTGATAATTATTGCTTCTCAAACTAGTGTAAGCATAGGTGATTAGTAAATCAGTCACCTTAATATCATCACTAGTTCTTTTTCCAGGTGCGGATACTACAATAACTTTGCGTTCGGGATTGTTTTTGATGATGTTTAGTGCTTTATCGACACTATTTCCGGCAGCTAGAGAGGAGCCGCCAAACTTAACAACTTTCATATCTATTCCTCTAAATGAATTACTTTAAATCTAAAATTGAACTGATAGCTGCTTCCATGTTGACTGGATCAATTACTTTTTCAACGTGTGGTTCGTGGTCAAACAAGGTGCGTACACCGATGGATAATTGACCACCCAATTCATCATGTAACTTCTTAATAGCAGCTACGCCAGTTTGAGGACAAACTCTACCTGTAATAGCCTCATAAACGGTTTCAGGGAACTTATAAGGACTAGCAGTAGATACAATCACCATTGGTGTTTGATCGTTTGTCTTGCTCTTATATTGCTGAGCAACGTATGAACCTACTGCAGTATGAGGATCAATTACGTAGCGATCATAATTGTAGACGCGGTGAATTTCTTCTTTTACTTCATCTTCAGTGGCAAAACCAGCCGCAAAAATGGTTTGTAATTTGTCTAAGACCTCTTTGTCGACTTGGTAATGACCTCTTTGCGTTAATTGATTCATTAGACTAGCAATTTTTTCATTATCTTCATCATATAAATCGAATAAAAGTCGTTCTAGATTGCTTGAAACTAAAATATCCATTGCTGGTGCGTTAGTTAAATGGAACTTACGACGCTTGTCGTATTCACCTTTGGCAAAGAAGTCAGTAAGAACGTTGTTTTCATTTGAAGCACAGATCAATTTGTTGATTGGCAAGCCGAGTTTTTCTGCATAGTAACCAGCTAAAATGTCGCCGAAATTGCCTGTAGGTACGGTAAAGTTTACTTTGTCGCCCAAGTTGATTTCACGACGGCGAACCAATTGACCATAAGTGTAAAGGTAATAAGAAATTTGAGGGACAAGACGACCAATGTTCATTGAGTTAGCAGATGAGAATTGGAAACCGTTTTGGTTTAGTTTCTTTCTGAAGTTTTCATCGTTAAAAATCTTCTTTACTTCAGTTTGCGCATCGTCAAAGTTACCCTTGATCGCGATGGCTTCCAAATTGTCGCCGTGTTGACTGAGCATTTGTTTAAGTTGGACAGGGCTAACGCCGCCTTCAGGATAGAAGACGATGACGCGTGTACCTTTTTGGTTAGCAAAGCCGCGCATTGAAGCAGTTCCGGTGTCACCAGAAGTAGCAGTCAAGATAATGATGTCACGATCGATTTTCTCAATTTGTACTGCACGTGTCATTAGCTGTGGTAACATCTGCAAAGCAATATCTTTAAAAGCTAAAGTTGGACCGTGAAAGAGTTCCATGTAAAAATTATCGTTGTGTTTTTCAATTGGCACAATGCTGCGGTCATCCCATTGTTCGCTATAAGCATTGATTACTGCAGATTTAATTTGATCCTTAGAAAAATCATCAAAAAATAAGCTAATGATCATTGCTGAAATTTGCTTATAAGATAACTTAGGTAAATCTTCTAGTTGAAAATTAGCTTTTGGAAAATCTACTGGTACATAAAGTCCACCATCTTGGGCCAACCCTTGGATGATTGCGGCTGGTGAAGTTAACGCATTGTCTTTTGCGCCTCGAGTACTACGATATTTCATAAAAATCTTCCTCTTCTTATTTAAGTGATAAATATATTTATTTAACATTGTAACTTGTTTTACCCATGCGTTACAATCATAAAAATAAGAAATTCATTAAAAAAGAGGGATATAGGAAAATGGCAATCAAAATCGCATTACTTGGTTTAGAAACCGTTGGTTCCGGTGTTTTAAAAATCATTAAAAATAATCAAAAAAAGATTAAACAAACAAGTGGAGAAGAGATTGTTATTAAAAAAGCCCTTGTTTGTAATCTTAAGAAGCACCAAAATATGGCTAAAGAAGTCGAATTGACGACTTAACTTTGATGATATTTTGCATGATGCAGAAATTAAAATTGTAGTTGAATTAATGGGCGGTTTGCATCCCGCTAAGGAATACATCTCTGATGCATTAAATGCAGGCAAGAATGTGGTTACTGCCAATAAGGACTTGATGGCTACTTTTGGTTCAGAACTTATTGCCTCGGCTGCTAAAAATAAGTGCGATTTGATGTACGATGCGAGTGTAGCAGGCGGTATTCCTATTTTGCGTACTCTTAGCACCTCTTATGCTAGTGACAAGATTTCAGAAATTCAGGGAATCATCAACGGTACAACGAATTACATTTTGTCGAGGCTGATCCAACTAACGATGTCACTGGAAAAGACACTGCCTACAACATTGTCATTTTGAGCAAGTTTGCCTTTGGTACCAAGATTAGTATTAATGATTTCACTATTGAAGGGATCAATCACTCGCAAAAGTTCGATATTGAACAGGCACAAGCAATGGGTTATGTGATTAAGCTAATCGGCATCGCCAAGAACATTGCAGGTAAGCTCTTTGTGAAAGTTGCGCCGTGTCTTTTGCCTAATAATGCGATTATGGCGCATATTAAAAATGAATTAATGCTCTGTAAATTAAGAGTCAAAGTCTTGGCACAGCGATTTTTACTGGACCAGGTGCAGGTAGTTTAGCCACTGCCAATTCCGTAATGAGTGATGTAATTGTGGAAACCAGCAACTTTGTCAAACAGACTAATGGCAAACCCTTCAGTAATTTCTCTAGAACGATGAAGTTGACCAGTTCAGAGGAGGTCAAGTATCCTTATTACTTATCTTTTGAAACTGAAGAAACTTTGCTTGATTTAAGTGAACTACTTTCGACATTAGAAATTCCAGTTAGAGAAATTAAACATGTTGATGAGAAGACAATTGTGGTAACTGAAGAAATAAGTCGCAGACAATTGCAAGACTTAGCAATTCAAGACAAATATTTGAGAGCCAGTTACAAGATCTTATAACGATTGTGAGGGGAGTTATAGATGATTATTAAGGTACCAGCTTCAACGGCAAATTTAGGGCCAGGATTTGATTCTATAGGGATGGCCATTTCACTTTACTTAGAAGTAGAGGTCTTAAGTATTTCAGATCGTTTTCAAGTTGACCATGTAATGCCTAAGATTCCTCATGATAAAAATAATCTAATCGTGAAGACGGCGCTCACCGTTTATCCAGGATTAGAGCCACTTCATTTGCGCGTGAATAGCGATATTCCGCTTGCTCACGGCTTGGGTAGCAGTTCTAGTGCAATTGCCGCAGGAATCGAATTAGCTGATCATTTTGGCAAATTAGGCTTGTCTGATGAAGAGAAAGTCCAGATTGGTGCTCAAATTGAAGGCCATCCTGATAACATTGCTCCTACGATTTTAGGTGGTCTGGTGGTAGGAACCGAAGTAGACAATCATTTTGATGCGGTAAAAGCTCCACTTCCTCCATATAGCTTGGTAGCATATGTGCCTGATTATAATTTACCAACCAAGAAGGCGCGGGGCGTTTTACCAAAAGAATTGCTATTAAAAGAGGCCATTCATGGTTCCGCGATCGCAAATACGCTCGTAGCTAGTTTGTTTGCCCAGAACTATGAGATGGCCGGAGAATTGATGGAGAAAGACGTTTTCCATGAACCATATCGTGAAAAATTGGTACCGGAGCTTTTGAAGGTAAGAGAAGTAGCTCATCAAAAGCATGCTTTAACAACCTACCTTAGTGGTGCAGGTTCAACGATTATGACTTGGATTGAAGATAAGCACGTCAAAGGCTTTTTATCAGGACTTAACAAGCATGACTTAAAGGCTAATACGCTTGTTTTACACCCCGATGAACACGGCGTACAAATAATTGAATAAAAAGAAAAGTGACCTTGAATTTTTATTCAAAGTCACTTTTTGATTAAAGGATAATTTATTTATTTTTGTATACTGCAATTCTACGATATGCCAGTTCTAGGAAAATAAAGTTTAGTAAGGCAAAGAATGCTAAGTAATATGGCATAATCCAAATGCCTGTTTTTTGCTGAATAAAGCCAAAGATCATTGGCATAAAGGTGCTACCGATGTAAGCAGATGCCATTTGTAATCCAATTACGGCTGCCACAAATTTTTTACCAAAGTTAGCTGGTGCCATATGTTGGATAGCCGGATAGATAGGCCCCATGTCTGTTCCAATAATTAGAAAACCGATTACTGCTAAGCAGTATTGAGATGATGGAATAAGCACTAATAAAATTCCAATGGCTTCTGTGATTAAACCAATTCGAATGAGCTTTCTATCAGATAAGCGGTGAGAGATAAAACCAACAATTAGTCGTTCTAACATCAAACCACCAAAAATCAAAGAACCAAATGATGCAATGAGCTCTGAATTAATATTGCTTTTAGTACCGGCAAAATAGCTAGATGTCCATAAAAAAGAAGTGGCTTCACCTGCACAGTAAGAAAAGAAGGCGAATAAAGTAAAAATCACGCCAGGTACCTTCAATGAGGACATGATGCCGACTGATTCAGAGGTTTCACTGTCTACATTAGCTTTCTCGTTAACTTTCCATAGTGGCAGAGAAATGATGCAAACGAATAAGATAAATCCTTGTAATATTGCAGTCCATAGGTAACCCGAATGCCAATTAGCTTTGAGTAAAGCAAATGCCATGATATTTCAATTGATCCGGCACCTAGACCATAAGGTATTGCCCAAACAAGTAATTGCCAATATTGGTTGACAGAAGAAAACCCTAATAGACCACATACAGTTAAAGCGATTGAAATAATGACAATCCACTTGACGGCCATTTTTTGATTAAATGTGGACTGAATAAAGATGAAATTACAGTCATTAAAGAAATAGTCATTGAAATATAGCCTGCATAAGAGCTCGGTACATTTAAACTTGATTGCATTGCTGGCCCACCGGACCCAAGTAACGAATCAGGTAGTCCCAGACTAATAAAGGCTAAATAGATGACGGCTAATAATAAAGATCCCAATGTTGTTTCCTTTTGCAAAAAGTATCCCAATATACTTTTTATTCTAGTTTTTCTTTATTAATTATAGCATTAAAGGATAAAATCCAAGAGTCAATTGAAAGTAAAAAAGACAGCAGATTTTTTGAACTGTTGTCTTTTTAGATGTTTAATTATCAAAAGTTTCTGTGAAGCTATCGCCATCAACAAGCATTCTTTTGGCGTTTACCGCATACCAGTAAGGCATGACTTCCACGCCATCTTCTGTTTCTGGCTCGCAGTCGGCCATTTCTAAGACATTTTCGAGATCTTGTTTGTTAATTTGCGGATATAGTTTCAACAGGGCATCTTTAGTCATACCAGTTTGCTTAAAGCCACTATCCTTATAGTTTTCTTTGAAGATGTCTTTAAAGTCGTTTAAATCGTAACGCGGCTTGAAATCGTCATCGAAGTACTTGATTTCGATGTTTTCGATTTCCATGAAAGCTCCTAGTTGGTTAGCTAAATGTGGCAACTTATTGGCGATTTGCTCAATAGTGTAGCCATCTTCTGTAGTGGTTTTAGCGTTGTCATGTTGCTTGAGCCAGGCCTCTCTGACATCGTGGATGTCGTCGCGAGTATTGATAGTGTCTTTTACCTTTTGAATAAGATCGTTGTGATGCTTAACAGCTTTTTGCCATTCCAAGCGGTTGGAGTACATTTGGCGGTAACTAACAGGGAAGGGATGGTTGATCGTATTAAAAATGAAGTTAAGTTTATCGGTTGAGTATGAATCTAGTTCATTTTCTTTCCAAATTAATTCGTAATATGAGCTCATGATAGTCCTTTCTATATTTTTATTTATTCAATAGCTTTAATTATTTTTTTGTTCTTATCAATCACATTTTGAGCTTCTATAACTGATTGTTCAATCTCTTGAATATGATTATTTTGCATTTGTTTATCAGAAAAGAACTTTGGATTGTTTTTGTAGAATGATTCCAGTTTGTGATAATAATCAATTAATTTATTTTGAAAATCTATATCATTCTTGTAGAAGGTAATGAGTAATTTCCCATGATTCCAATTAGGAAAATCTTCATCTAGGCAAATAGGAAAGTTGTCCGTTTGATGCATTTCCCATAGATCACTATAGAAGTCTGTAACTTGATTTGCTTCTTTTGATAAGAAGTATCTGTCATCTTCTTGAACAAGCCAACCTTTATCAATAAATTTTTGAGTTACTTTTGGTACATTCAAATTGTAGGTAAAGATAAAATATTTAGGGATTTTAGCGGTGGTAAGTCTACCTTTTTTGATTTTGCCCCACCAAATTAATAGAAGTAATTCACGCAAACTGAAATCTGTATTTGTATCATATTTGTCGGTGTACTTAGGATAATCAAATGATCTACCAAATTGTTTATCATAATCTGGTTGGCTTTCTTGCACTTTACGGTATTTGGTCCAAACTTTCGATTGCTCATCTTCATATTTTTTCCAAGCTGCTGCATTTTTCTCATTAAAAGGTGTAGGAGGTATTGACGCATATTTATTGTCTTCTGAGCCTTGCCTTGATTTCTCATCCGAATTTTCAGAATGGAGTTGAGAAGTGCCAATTAGTAATTTAATTCTCTCAGCTAATTCGTTATTTTGTTTAGATAATTTGGTATTTATTTTTTTGTAGTCGTAGATTTTAATTAACAACCAGATAATTATTGCAATTAAAATTAGTAATATTATTGCCATTTTGATCCTCTTTATGATGATACTAGGTTGTTTTTAATTTATCCGAAATGTTAACCTTTTAAAACTATTATATCTTAAGTATAGTAGAGAAGATAAAAGTCAAGAGATAATAAAAACTCATAATGGAATTTCTTCCAATATGAGTTTTTTGTTAAATATTCAATTGCCTTACTTTTCTAGACTATCTCTTGCTCCTTGAAGCGACCGTATACCTTTTCAACTTCACTTACGCTCATGAAGGCGTATGGGTCAGCTTTTTGAACAATTTGACGAATATCATACATATCGTAGCGGTCGATAATAGTGATCAAAACCGTCTTTTCAATGTGACTGTAGGCACCTTCAGCATCGTGCAAAATGGTAATTCCACGGTGCATTCTGTTTTGAATACCATCAATGATGTGTTGGGGATGCTGAGTTACGATCATAACCTGCATCTTCTTATGCTGCGTGTAAACAGCATCGATTACACGGCCGTTAATAAAGATGGTTAAAGCAGAGTATAAAGCTCTTGTCCAGCCAAACATGAAACCAGCTGCGGCAATAATGATTAAGTTAATAAAGATATTAAACTTACCGTAGCTAATGCCAGTCTTTTGACGAATAACGATCCCTATGATGTCCAGCCCACCGGTTGAAATTCCGTTCTTAAGTGCAAAACCAGTACCAATACCGTTAATTGTCGCACCGAAGATCGCACAGACAACAGGATCAAGATCCATATGCAATGGTTGAATGACATGCATCATGATTGATCCTAGGACAACTGCCACAATCGTAAAGAACGTGAATTTATGTCCGATCTTAACCCAAGCCAAGATAAACAATGGAAAGTTTAAGACGAAGTACATGATTGAGGTGGACAGCGTGAATGGTAAGTATCGTTCACTGACAGTGTTAATTAACTGCGCAAAACCTGTGATTCCGGATGAGTACATGTGTCCTGGCGTCCAGAAGAAGTTTAACGCAACCGCCACAGCAATTGAGTAAAAGAGGGCCGCTGATAACTTAGACAAGAAGTTATAGCGCCTGTTGAATTTATCTAATTGATCCATATAGCGTCAATCCTTAGTTTAAATACAAACTATATTTATTGTTTTTAGCATACTAAGTTTAACAAAAATAAGGGCAGGGACCAACCAATAAAATTATTTATCCCAATGCTTTTTAATAAAATCAGCACGGCCACCGGCTTCTTCTAATGCATATCTTTCAGTATTCTTTTTATAGAAACCTTGATGGTAGTCTTCAGCAGGATAAAAAGGTTTGGCTTCTTCGATTTGAGTCACGATTGGCTTATCAAATCTACCGCTTTCAGCAAGTTCTTGTTTAGACTTTTCAGCGGCTTCTTTTTGTGCTTCAGAATTGTAAAAAATGACAGGACGATAATTATCGCCACGATCTTGGAATTGGCCCATTGCATCGGTAGGATCAGTTACTTGCCAATAGTAATTTAAAAGTTCTTCATAAGAAATCTTGCTTGGATCATAAGTGATTTCGACTGCTTCTGTATGACCGGTTTTGCCGCTGCAAACTTCTTCGTAGGTAGGATTAGCCACATGACCACCGCTATAGCCAGAAACGACCTTTTTTACGCCATCTACGGTGTCGAAAGGTTCCACCATGCACCAAAAACAACCGCCGGCAAAGATTGCTGTGTCTGAATGTTTATTCATATTATTCTCCTTTTCTAATTTAAATACCATTTAATAATCTTAATTGTTTTTAATTATATGACAAAAAAGAAAGAATCACCAAAATTTTTGATGATTCTTTTACTTAATTATTTCTTGTTAATGTACTTCTTAATAGTACTGATTGGGTTGAGCCAAGTACCATTGTCAACGTTCCAGTTATTGCACGGGAAGCCATTCTTGTTAATGTACTTCTTAGTGGTCTTAGTCAAACCTAAGTGAAGGTGAGAGCCAGTTAATTTACCGATCTTTTGGCCAGCTTTGATCTTTTGACCAGCCTTGACGTAAACGTCACTCTTGTTATTAAAGCCTTCTTGATAAATTTCTACATATTTATCTGGACTGATAACCCAAATGAACCAGCCTAAGCCGCTACCATAAGCAACTTTCTTAACTGTACCTTCATGAATAGCGTAAACAGGTGAGTAGCCAACTTCTGAGTGACCGAAGTCCCAACCATTGTGGAAGTATGAAGGTGGGTTAACAGAACGCATATAATCAGTCATCCCGAAAGTTTGCGCTTTGGACATTGGACGTACACCGTACTTGTCACAAGCCTTGAATGGGTAAGTCCATTTGTATGTCTTTTTTTCTGGTTCAGTAGTAGTTGTTGTTGTAGTATTGCTGTCAACTGCAGCATCAGCTGCAACTACAGTTGATACATTTAAATTTGAACCTAATAACACTGCGCCTAATAAAGTGATTAATTGTTTTTTAAATCTCATCTATATTAAATCAGGATGTACCTGAATATCTCCTTTCTTTATGTGACCAGAATTATTGTAGCGCAGTAGTTTTACGTAACCGTTACAAAACTGTTTCTACTTACCAAAATATAGAAAAACAGGACTGAATACTTCTCAGTCCTGTTTAAAATAAAAATTTTATTACTTAGCGTAGTCATCAATACCTAAGTGTTCAAGAATCAATGCGGCAGTTTCCTCGATTGAACGGTGAGCTACATTGATTACGTAACAGCCTAACTTCTTGTATAAAGCTTGAGCTGATTCAAGTTCTTTGTTGATTGAATCCATGCTTGAGTAGCTAGTGTCTGGGTTTAAGCCGTATGAAATCATTCTTTGACGTCTAATTTCATTCAATACAGATGGATCGTTGGTTAAACCAATAATCTTCTTAGGATCAATCTCGTAAATTTCCTTTGGAATATGAGTTTCTGGAACAAGTGGTAAGTTAGCAACTTTCAAGTTCTTGTTAGCTAAGAACAATGAAAGTGGAGTCTTAGAAGTTCTAGATACACCAAGTAAAACTACATCAGCTTCCAAGAAGCCCTTAGGGTCTTTGCCATCGTCGTACATTACGGCAAATTCCATTGCGGATATTCTGTCGAAGTACTTTTGGTTCAAACTGTGTTGAGCACCGATCTTTTGATCAGGGGTCATGTGAGTAGTCTGTTGGATAGCTTCAACTACAGGTGAGAAGATGTCGACGCATTGAATATTGTGTTCACGTGCAAACTTGATAATAGGCATTTGCATTTCATCTTTTACTAAACTGTAGATGATTACAAGATTTGGATATTTTTCAATTTCTTGTAAAACTTCATCCAATTTCTTTTCATTAGTAATAAATGGGTAACGACGATAATTAATTTTAGCCTTTGGAAATTCAGCAGCAGCCGCAGTAGCGTTGTTAAATGCAGTATCACCAGCAGCATCGGAAATAATGATAATGTTTAATTCGAGTTGGTCTTTTGTATCTGCCATATCAGCACCTCTTTCTGTGAATAATTATACTATTAATGAAAGCGGATTAACAACCGATATTGTAAAGATAAACTTTTTCAAAAAATATTTAAAAATTGTGTTGACCCTTAAGATTTGTTTGGTATAATTTAAGTAAATGTATGGCGTAACGCCAAGAAATGGAAGGAGGGATCACACATGGCTAAGACAATCGTTCACGAAAACGAGTCTATTGATGATGCTCTTCGTCGTTTCAAGCGTTCCGTTTCAAGAAGTGGTACCTTACAAGAATACCGCAAGCGCGAATTCTACGAAAAACCAAGTGTTCGTAGAAAATTGAAGTCAGAAGCTGCACGCAAGCGTAGACATTATTAATAATCTGAAAAGCTCACCCGGGAATGGGTGAGCTTTTTGTTTTCCAAAAATTGATTAACGCAGTACTGAAATAATTAATATTTCAGTGCTGCGTTTTTTATTTGTTGCATCAACGACTATATATAGATATTTGCCAGACTAATACTCACTATATCTTGTAGGTAAAAGCGAATAACTTTAAAAAGTCAAGTCTTAAAAACAAATCTAATTAGCGTTATTGTTAGAGATGTATTTTTTAAAAATTGAGAGATAAAATGGGGATTGTCTTTACTGACACTGATACTGCTTTAAAGAAGTATCCTGAATTGTTTAAGAAGTACTTTGGCAAATTGGTGAAGCCAACTGATAATAAATTTGCCGCATTAAATTGTGCTGTATGGTCCGGTGGGTCCTTTATTTATGTGCCAAAAGGCGTAAAAGTACCAACTCCAATTCAAGCTTACTTTAGATTGAACGCTGAAAATTCGGGGCAATTTGAAAGAACTTTGATTATTGTTGATGAGGGAGCAAGTCTTGATTATGTTGAGGGATGTACCGCTCCGCAATATTCATCGGATTCTCTTCATGCAGCTGGTGTTGAAGTTAATGTCTTAAAAGATGCATATTGTCGCTATACGACCATTCAAAATTGGTCGGATAATGTCTATAGCCTTGAAACTAAAAAGGCAGCAGCTGCTAGTCATGCAACAATGGAATGGGTCGATGGTAATTTGGGAGCAAAGGTAACTATGAAATATCCAAGTGTTTATCTAAATGGAGAAGGTGCACGTGGTACTATGCTTTCAATTGCTGTTGCTCATAAAGGGATTCACCAGGATTCTGGATCAAGAATGCTCCATAATGCACCAAATACTTCTAGTTCAATCGTTTCGAAATCAATTGCTAAAGGTGGTGGTTCAACAGACTATCGTGGAAGCGTAAAATTTGGCAAAAATTCATCTGGTTCAAAATCTCATGTTGAATGTGACACCATTATTATGAATGATAAGTCTTCGTCAGATACGATTCCAACTAATTCAATTGAAAATTCCAATGTAGCAATGGAACATGAGGCGACCGTTTCTAAGATTTCAGATGAAGAACTTTATTACCTTGAAAGCCGCGGAATTCCAGAAAGAAAAGCCACAGAAATGATTATCATGGGCTTTGTAGAACCATTTACCAAGCAATTACCAATGGAATATGCAGTTGAGCTTAATCGCTTGATCAGTTTCCAAATGGAAGGAGCAATTGGCTAATGGATGAAGAAAGTCTGTCGCCAAAAGAAAAAGCAGTCTATGATGCTTTAAAAAATGTAATTGATCCTGAATTAAGCGTAAGTTTGGTTGATTTAGGATTGATCTATTCAGTTGAAATTGATGAACATAATGTTTGTCACATTAATTGGACTTTAACTACGATGGGATGTCCAATTATTGAGCTTTTGGAGAAAATGATAAAGGAAGCTGCGTTGCAAGTTGATGGAGTAGAAAAGTGCGAAACTAAATTAGTCTACTATCCTCAATGGACACCAAAGATGATGAGTCGAGTTGCCAGATTAACTTTAGGTATTCATATTTAAGGTGATAAAAATGAAACAATATCATCTTTTCAAATATGCTAATGGCAAATCTTTAGCGAAAATCAACGGTTCAGTTGAAGTGCCTAAAAATAAAGGATTTTTGCGGACTTTATTGGCCTATACGGGACCGGGGGATTTAGTTGCTGTAGGATATATGGATCCAGGTAACTGGGCTACTTCGATTAATGGTGGTCAGAGTTTCCAGTTTTTGCTAATTTCTACCATTTTATTATCAAGGCTAATGGCCATGCTCTTGCAAAATATGTCAGCTAAGCTGGGCATTGTAACACAGCTTGATTTAGCCCAAGCAATTAGACTGCATACTGATAAATTCTTAAGCGTAATTTTATGGCTAATTGCTGAACTTGCAATTATGGCCACAGATGTTGCTGAGGTTATTGGGGCTGCAATTGCTTTGAATCTATTATTCAAAATACCGCTAATTGTAGCTACTCTTATTACAATTTTGGACGTACTGTTTCTTTTATTTTTAAGTAAAATTGGCTTTAGAAAAATTGAAATATTAGTATCATGCTTAATTTTTGTTATTCTTTTTATTTTTGCATATGAAGTAATTCTATCTAGACCAAATTGGATTAATATTGGTGTTGGTCTTTTACCTTCATCGAAAATGCTGGCAAAAACGCCGATTATTGGTGGTATTTCGCCATTATCAGGAAGCTTAGGAATTATTGGTGCAACGGTTATGCCTCATAATTTCTATCTTCATTCTGGTATTTGCCAGGTTAGAAAAATTGACTCACGTAATTCAAAAGAAATTCGCCAAGCGGTTAAATATACTAAGGCTGATTCAAATATTCAATTAACGGTTGCATTTATTATTAACTCTCTTTTGTTAATAATGGGAGCTGCAGTTTTTAAAAGTGGAGCAGTTCAAGATAATTCATTCTTTGGCTTATATGCGGCACTTAATAATACAGCAATGTTGAGCAATCCAATATTAATTAATGTTGCTAAAACAGGAGCCTTATCGACATTATTTGCGATTGCGCTCCTAGCTTCAGGGCAGAATTCAACCATTACTGGAACTTTGACAGGTCAATTGGTAATGGAAGGCTTTATTCATTTGAATATGCCAATGTGGGCTAGACGTCTCATAACTCGGTTGCAAGACAACATTTTGTTTTAAATATGTTAATGGAAAATTCACAGGTATTTTTAGCTTTTGCTGTACCGTTTACTATAATACCGTTGTTGATTTTAACTGATAGTAAAAAATTAATGGGTGAATTTGCCAATAGTTACGTGGTATCGGTACTGGGGTGGAGCTCCTCGTTAATATTGATTTTTTTGAATCTGTATAATTTACCAGAGACTTTTGTGACATTTAATTTTTGCAATCCAGATTTAGCAAAAGTAGTAGCCTATTTAATAATTGCTATCATTCTGTTTTTGTTAGTCTGGACATGTGTAGAAATGTTGGGTGTTGATATAAGTAAGTTACGACGTAAATTTGTTTTATCTAATAGAAGAATATAAGAAAAAACTCAGGGATTTTTCCTTGAGTTTTTGTTTTTTCCGCACGTAAATTATTGAAATAAAACAAAATTTTTGCTTTTTATAGAAAAAACTTCAATATATTACGTTGAAAACTTAATAGTTATGTTTATAGTTTGCTATAATATTATTGGGTTTTAATAGAAAGAAGGAATTATAAATTGAGTTTGTCAGATAAGATCATGACTGATATGAAAACAGCCATGAAAAATCACGATAAGACAACTCTTGATACTGTCCGCATGATCAAATCTGCTTTGATGAATGAAAAGATCAAGTTGGGACATGATTTGAATGCAGATGAAGAATTAACTGTTCTTAATCGCGAAAAGAAACAAAGAGAAGAATCAATCGAAGAGTTTGCTAAAGCTAAACGTGATGATTTAGTGGAAGAAACTAAGAAAGAATTAGCAGTAGTTGAAAAGTACTTGCCTAAACAAATGAGCAAGGACGAGTTGGAATCTGCTGTTAAGGAAACGATTGATGAAGTTGGTGCCAAAGGCAAGTCTGATTTTGGTAAGGTTATGAAAGCCTTAATGCCAAAGATCAAGGGACGTGCCGATGGTAAGGCTGCGTCTCAAGCAGTTCGTGATCAACTAAACTAAGTTTAGTAGTAACAAGAAGGAGCGGGTCTTTTTGGCTCAAACAACTTTTACACCTCAAAAAGCAGAGAATATTCAAAAATTAGTTGGAGTTAATGATGGAAATCTGAAGCTTCTTTCTGAAGGCTATGATTTGTCCGTTACCGATACTGGCAATGACATTGTTATTGCAGGGGATGATGAGGCAAACGTAAAGAAAGCCGTCGCTGTTTTAAAGGCACTTGACAGTGTCGTGAATACCGGCGTTAACGTTGGCGCGCCCGATACGGTTAGTGCGATGAAGATGGCCGACAAGGGTACCACAGAGTACTTTGCGGATCTGTATAAGAAAGTCTTGATTCGGGATGCTAAAGGTAGACCGGTCAGGGTGAAAAATATGGGTCAAAAGCGTTATGTCGAGGCCATTGATAAATCCGATGTTGTCTTTGGAATAGGGCCAGCTGGGACTGGTAAGACTTTCTTGGCAGTTGTTTGTGCAATTGCTGCATTCAAAAAGGGCGAAGTTTCCAGAATAATTTTGACTAGACCAGCCGTTGAAGCTGGTGAATCACTTGGATTTTTGCCTGGCGACTTGAAGGAAAAAGTTGATCCATATTTGAGACCAATTTACGATTCTTTGTACGCTATTCTTGGTACTAATACTACTGACCGCTTAATGGAACGTGGCGTAATTGAAGTGGCTCCACTTGCTTATATGCGTGGACGTACGCTTGATGACGCGTTTGTAATTCTTGATGAAGCCCAAAACACTACTGATGCACAAATGAAGATGTTTTTGACACGTCTTGGTTTTAACTCCAAGATGGTCGTAAACGGAGATATGACTCAAGTCGATTTGCCGGGACGACAGCATAGCGGTTTAATCGATGCTAGACGAATTTTGAAGAACATCGACCAAATCAAATTCATCAACTTTTCTGCACAGGATGTTGTTCGTCACCCTATAGTTGCCAAAATTATTACTGCTTATGAAAAAGAGGACGCTAAACACTAAAAATGGATCCAATTGATATTACCTATAATGATGAAGTTGGTTTTTTAGATGATAAAAAACGCGACTGGCAAGACTGGATTATGAAGCTTTTGCTTTTAGCTAAGAAAGAAATTGGCAAAGATAATAACTTAGAAATGAGTATTAACTTTGTTGACGAAGATCGTAGTCACGAGATTAATTTAAAGTATCGTGATAAAGATCGTCCAACAGATGTCATTTCTTTTGCAATTGAAGATGGTGAGGATTCAATTGACTTAGCTGCCTTTGGGGATGATCCTGATTTTCAAGAAGATATCGGGGATTTGTTTATGTGTCCAAGTGTCATCAAACGTCATAGCAAGGAATATGGCACTGGGTTTGACCGAGAATTTGGTTATACTGTAGTTCACGGCTTCTTGCACTTGAATGGCTATGATCATATCAAGCCTGATGAAGCTAAAGAAATGTTTGGCATTCAAGGAAAGGTGCTTGAAGACTACGGCTTACCACTATATCCAGATCAATTAGATGAAGGCAGAGGTAAATAATGGAAGAAAAAAAGTTTAAGTCTGGCTTTGTTGCCTTAGTTGGTCGACCAAATGTCGGTAAGTCAACTTTGATGAATTACTTAGTTGGCCAAAAAGTGGCGATTACTTCTAATAAGCCTCAGACCACGAGAAATCGTATCTCAGGCATTTATACTTCCGATGATATGCAAATCGTCTTTGTAGATACACCAGGTATCTTTAAGCCTCATTCAAAACTTGACGACTATATGGATAAAGCTAGTCTTTCTAGTTTAAATGATGTAGATTTAGTTTTATTCATGGTAGAACCTGAGGAAATTGGTAAAGGTGATCAATACATTGCTGATTTGCTTAAGGAAGTAAAAGTTCCCGTATTTTTAGTAATCAATAAGGTTGATCAAATTCACCCTAACAAGTTGTTGCCAATTATGGATTCATACCATAAGCTAGAGGGCTTTAAAGAAATACTACCGATTTCTGCTACTCAAGGCATTGGTATTGAAGACTTATTAGCTACGCTTAACAAGTACTTGCCAGAAGGACCACAATATTATAGTGCTGACCAGATCACAGATCGGCCTGAATATTTTGTCGTCGCTGAACTTATTCGTGAACAGATCTTACGACTTACTTCGCAAGAAGTACCGCACGCTACCGCGGTTGCCGTTGATCGAATGAATAAACACCAAAATGGCAAGTTGGTGATTGAAGCAACCATTTATGTTGAAAGAGATGGACAAAAGGGCATTATCATAGGTAAAGGTGGTAAGATGCTCAAGCAAATCGGTATTAACTCTCGTAAGGAAATTGAAGATTTATTGGGAGAAAGGGTTAATTTGCGTCTCTGGGTTAAAGTCCAACACAACTGGCGCTCAGATCCAAGCTTTTTGAAACAAATTGGCTACGATAAGAAGGAACTTAGTTAATGGTACGCGAACTTAAAGAAGTTCAGGGTATTATTTTCAAGAGACAAAAATATAAAGAAGCAGATTTATTAGCGAAAATCATGACTAAACAAGATGGAATAATTACCTTGATTGTGAAGGGAGCCTTGCGGCCGAAGTCACGTTTAAGTGCTGCAACGCTTAACTTCTCAATGGGAACTTATGTTATTTACACAAGTGGTCATGGTTTGAGCAATCTACGCACGTATAAAGAAGTAAAGCAATTCGATGGGTTATACCAAGATCTAACGAAGAATGCTTATGCTTCTTTTATTTTTGACTTAATTGATCATGCTTTTGTCGAATATCAGCCAATTGGCAAGTATTATGACTTAGCTCTTTTTGCCCTGAAAAAAATCAATGAAGGCGTTGATAGCGAGATGATCACGCAAATTGTGCAAATGAAAATGCTTGGAGCTTATGGCGTTGAGCCCGAGCTTCGTCATTGCGTAATTTGTGGTAAAGAAAAAGGTATTTTCGATTATTCAATTAAATTAGGCGGTGTTGTTTGTAGCGACCATTTTGGTGTAGTAAATAGTCGCATGCATTTAAAACCAAAAGAAACCGCCGTTTTAAGAACAATCGGCCTGCTTCTTACAGATCGTCTTGGCACAATTAAAATTAATGAAGAAACAAAAAAGGCTACTAGAAAAGCGATTGATCGCATCTACCGTGAGACGATCGATTTGAATTTAAAAACCAAAAAATTCTTAGATGAATTAAAACTTTTTTAGTTAGTAAATATTTGGTTTAAACCTAGTTCATGTGTTAAAATATGTACGTATTTGGCGATGATGAGGATTAGAAAAGTACTAGTTAAGCGAGTACCGTTTGGTGTAAGGGTACCTAGGAAAAGGCCCCTCTAGTCAAAGCTCAATTAAGTGCAGGAAGAACACTTCCTGAATTAGGGTGGAACCGCGATATATTTCGTCCCTATGCAAAATTTTGCATAGGCTTTTTTTATGGCCTAGCGCAGGAGGAGAATTAAGGAAAATGGCAGATAAGAAATTAAACATTCAAAATATGATCTTTAAGCTGGAACAATTCTGGTCCTCCAAAGGTTGTATGATTATGCCTTCTTACGATGTTGAAAAAGGTGCAGGTACGATGAGTCCTTACACTTTTCTTCGTGCAGTTGGTCCTGAACCATGGGCAGCTTGCTATGTAGAGCCTTCAAGAAGACCTGCAGATGGTCGTTATGGTGAAAACCCTAACCGGTTATTCCAACACCACCAGTTCCAAGTTGTTATCAAGCCAGCTCCAAAGGATATTCAACAATACTACTTGGACAGTTTGAAGGTTTTAGGTATTGATCCTTTGGAACACGATATTCGTTTCGTAGAAGACAACTGGGCAAACCCATCAATGGGTTGTGCCGGTGTTGGTTGGGAAGTATGGCTTGACGGTATGGAAGTTAGTCAATTTACATACTTCCAAGTAGTTGGTGAATTAGACGTTAAGCCAACTATGAGCGAAATCACTTACGGTGTTGAAAGACTGGCTTCATACATTCAAGATGTAAATTCAGTCTTTGACCTTGAATGGGGTAACGGCGTTCTTTACCGTGATATCTTTAAGCAACCAGAATATGAACATTCAAAATATGCATTTGAAGAATCGGATCAAGAACAACTTCTTAAGTTCTTTGATATTTATGAAGCAACTGCTAAGCGTCTTCTTGGTCAAAACCTTGTACACCCAGCATATGATTACATTTTGAAGTGTTCACATACTTTCAACTTGCTTGATGCTCGCGGTGCTGTTTCAGTAACTGAACGTGCTGGATACTTATCAAGAATTAGAAACTTAGCTCATGAAGTAGCTGTTAAGTTTGTCGAAGAACGTGAAAAGCGTGGCTTCCCATTGCTTAAGAGTGCAGAAGACAAGAAAGCTGGGGTAGAAAATGGCTAAAGATTATTTATTTGAAATCGGTACTGAAGAAATGCCAGCCCATGTTGTACCACGCAGCGTAAAGCAATTGGCTGACAGAACTAGAAAGTTTTTGAAAGAAAACGGTCTTAAGTTTAAGGACATCAAGACTTTTGCTACACCACGTCGTTTGACTATCTTGGTTGAAGACTTAGCTGAAAAGCAAGACGATATTGATGAAGTAAAAAAGGGCCCTGCTAAGAAGATTGCTCAAGATTCTGATGGTAACTGGACTAAGGCTGCACAAGGTTTTGCTCGTGGCCAAGGTATGACTACTGATGACATCTACTTTGAAGAACTTAAGGGTACTGAATACGCTTATGTTCACGTTCAAAAAGAAGGTAAAAAGGCTACTGATATTTTGCTTGGTATGAGTGGTATCATCAAGGCTATGACCTTCCCAACCAAGATGAGATGGGATTCAAACGACTTTGAATTCGTTCGTCCAATCCACTGGCTTGTATCATTATTTGGTAGTGACGTAGTTCCAGTTAAGATCTTGGATATTACTGCTGGCCGTAAGACTCAAGGTCACCGTTTCTTAGGTGATTCAGTAGTATTGGCTAATGCAGATGACTATGAAGATGCATTGAAGAATCAATACGTAATTGCTAACGCTGAAGAGCGTAAAGATATGATCGTTAACCAAATGAATGAATTGGTTAAGGAAAATCATTGGCAAGTAAAACCTGATCGTGATCTTCTTGAAGAAGTTACCTACTTAGTTGAATACCCAACTGTTTTTGCTGGTTCATTCGATGAAAAGTACTTAAACATCCCAGACGAAGTATTAATTACTTCAATGAAGGATAACCAAAGATACTTTGAAGTTTACGACGAAAATGGCAAGTTAATTAACCATTTTATCGCTGTAAGAAACGGTAACAAGGATTACTTAGATAACGTTATTTCAGGTAACGAAAAGGTATTGGTAGCTCGTTTGGACGATGCTCAATTCTTCTACGATGAAGACCGTAAATACCCACTTAGCCACTTTGTTGATCGTCTTAAGAATGTTTCATTCCACGACAAGATTGGTTCAATGGCTGAAAAGATGCAACGTGTACGCATGATCGGTGATTATCTTGCTAAGCGTTGGGACTTACCAGAAAACGTAGTAAAGGACTTCGACCGTGCTAGTGAACTTTACAAGTTTGACTTAGTAACTCAAATGGTAGGGGAATTCGCTGAACTTCAAGGTGTCATGGGTATGCACTATGCTCGTCTTGCAGGTGAAGACGAAGAAGTTTCTGTAGCTATTAAGGAACACTACATGCCAGCAACTGCTGAAGGTCCACTTCCAGAAACTACTGTAGGTTCACTTTTGTCTATTGCAGATAAGATTGATACTATCGTAACCTTCTTCGGTGCAGGTATGATTCCTACTTCATCAAACGACCCATACGCACTTCGTCGTTACGCTTACGGTATTGTTAGAATTTTGCTTAACGAAAAGTGGTCACTTCCATTTAATGAAGTATTGCCAGAAATCATTAACATGCTTAATGGTGTAACCCCAGCTAAACTTCCTAAGGGTGATGCAGACCAAGAAATCGCTGACTTTATTCGTGATCGTGTAAAGCAATACTTGCAAAAGAACAACTTCAAGTACGATATCGTTGATGCTGTCCTTGCATCAAGTCAACAAGACCCAAGTCAAATTTTGGCAGCTGCTAATGTATTGCAACTTCACCACGATGATGAAGAATTTAAGCCAGTAGTTGAAAGTTTGACTAGAATTGACAACATCTTGAAGAAAGCTAAGTTCAAGGGTAATGTTGAAATCGATGAAAGCTTATTCGACGACAACAGTGAAAAAGAACTTTATGCTGGTGTTGAAAACTTGCAAAAGGTTGAAAGTTTGGCTGACCTTTACCAAGGCTTCGTTCAACTTCAACCAGTTATTGACCAATACTTCGATGCTAATATGATCATGGCTAAGGATGAAAAGGTTAAGGACAACCGTTTAGCACAATTATTTGCTGTTAGTGAATTAGCTGATCGTTTAGGTGACTTGAGTAAGTTAGTCATTAAATAATAAAAATAGATAGAAAAGGTGATTCATATGGCTGGACGGATTCCAGAAGAATTCATCAATGAGGTCCGCAGTAACGTTAATATTGTAGATATCATCAGCCAATACGTGTCACTTGAAAAGAAAGGCAAAGACTATATTGGTCTTTGCCCTTTTCATCAAGAAAAAACACCTTCTTTTACGGTTAATGAAGAAAAACAGTTCTTCAAATGTTTTGGTTGTGGTAAAGGCGGCAACGTTTTTAAATTCTTAATGTATAAGGATAATCTGACTTTCCCAGAAAGCGTAGAGCGGGTTGCAGAATTTGCTCATATCGCGATGCCACAAGGATATGGCAATAATGATGGAAGCAAGATGAATCCACTTATGCGGATGCATAAGGATGCAGCAGAATTTTATCACCGTGTATTGCTTACCACTAAAGCTGGTGAAAGAGGGATGCAGTATGCTCAAAAGCGGCAACTGGATCAAAAGGTGTTAGATCATTTTAATATTGGTTATGCTCCCAAAGAAGATAATGCTCTGATTACTTATCTGCGTGGCAAAGGCTATCAAGATGATGAGCTGCAAAAAAGTGGCTTATTTGTCGAAAGCAAAGATGGACGCTTATTTGACCGTTTTCGTGATCGACTAATGTTTCCTTTGGATAATGAAAATGGTCGAACGATTGGCTTTTCAGGGCGGAGAATCTCTGACGATAAAACTGAAGCTAAATATATGAACAGTCCTGAGACAAGTATCTTTACCAAGTCTAAAGTTCTGTTTCACTTTGCGGAAGCAAAGAAAGCAGCAAGAAGTGAGCAGCACCTTATTCTTTACGAAGGATACATGGATGTAATAGCTGCTTACAAGGCAGGCATTAGCTCAGGCATTGCTTCGATGGGTACTAGTTTGACAGATGATCAAATTTATTTGTTACGGCGGGTAACCTCTAATATTATTATCAACTACGATGGAGATCCACCTGGTATTCATGCGGAAGAACGTGCCGCAAGAATGTTTAACAAGGCAGGCAATTTCAACCTAGGAATCGTTGTTTTGCCCGATAATTTGGATCCGGATGAGTATGTTAAAAAATATGGCGCCGAAAAATACCAAAATGAGGTAAATGGTGCTAAGACTCCAACTGAATTTTTCCTTGAAAGATTGGCTAAAAAGTACAATCTTAACAATGATCGAGAAAAGATTACTTATTTGGATGAAGCAGTCAAAGAGATCGCGCAAGTTAGAAACCCGGTTGAACGGGACATGTATATTGAACAGCTTGCACGCAACGCACAGGTGTCATCTGCTTCGTTAAAAGCAAATTTAGCTAGAGAATTACGTAGAAATAATCGTGCTAAAAGTCATATGCGTCAGCAGTCTAATTATTCTGCTCCGACTCCTAGCACGGATGAGATGCAGCCTTCTTTTGAATCAGCAGCGACTGCTACGATCCAACAAACAGCAGGGCAACGACACCCAAGGCAAGTTAGATTATTATACTTATTTATTCATTCACAGCAGGCACAAAAATATCTACAGGAGGGAAATTTCCATTTTCCAGATAAAGACTTTGAAGAATTAGCACAATTATGGATTAAATACAAAGAAACACACGATAATCCGCAAATTGATGGTTTCTTAGATTTTATTCCTGAGCAACTTCAAGGTATAATAGTAGATGCTGAAATGGCAAACATGCCAAAAGATTTTACAATTCAAGAGATTAATGAGTATGTCCAATCGCTTCAAAAGCGCAACATTTATTCCCGGCTGAATGAGCTTAACAATCAATTACAGGATGCAATGCGCAAACAAGATCGAGACGAATGTTTGAGACTTACTCAAAAGATTATTGAGTTGAAAAGGGTCTTAGGTTAATAAGGAGGCTTTTTAGTGGCAGAAAGAGAAACTACACAAAAACCATCTTTGGACAAGGTGGTAAAGCAAGTCGTTAAGGACGTTAAGAAGGAAAAGACAATTACTGAAAAGGACTTCACTGCTCGTCTGATTAAGCCTTATAATTTGCAAGGCAAGGCTGTTGACCAACTTGTACAAGAGTTTGAAGATAATGGTATCAGTATTGTTGATGAAAATGGCGATCCTTCAAAGTTAGCCTTAAAGAAGCAAAAGGATGTTGAAAAGGCTGAATTAAAGGATATGTCAGCACCTTCAAGCGTTCGAATGAATGACCCAGTACGGATGTATTTGAAGGAAATCGGACGTGTGCCACTTCTTACTGCAGACCAAGAAATCGCTCTTGCCAAGAGAATTGAAGCTGGCGATGAAGAAGCAAAGCAAGAATTAGCTGAAGCTAACCTTCGTTTAGTTGTTTCTATCGCTAAGCGTTATGTTGGTCGTGGTATGTCATTCCTTGACTTGATTCAAGAAGGGAACATGGGTCTGATGAAGGCCGTTGACAAGTTCGATTATCGTCTTGGCTTTAAGTTCTCTACTTATGCAACTTGGTGGATTAGACAGGCTATTACCCGTGCTATTGCCGACCAAGCACGTACTATCAGAATTCCTGTCCACATGGTTGAAACGATCAACAAGTTGATTAGAATTCAACGTCAATTGTTACAAGACTTAGGTCGTGAACCAACTCCAGAAGAAATTGGTGCTGAAATGAATATGCCAACCAATAAGGTTCGTGATATTCTTAAGATCGCTCAAGAACCAGTTTCTCTTGAAACTCCTATTGGTGAAGAGGATGATTCACACTTAGGTGACTTCATTGAGGATAAGGATGCAACTAGTCCAGAACAACATGCTTCATACGAAATGTTAAAGGAACAACTTGAACAAGTACTTGAAACTTTGACTGACCGTGAAGAAAATGTTTTACGTTTGCGTTTTGGTCTTGATGATGGCCGTACTCGTACTTTGGAAGAAGTAGGTAAGGTATTTGGCGTAACTCGTGAACGTATTCGTCAGATTGAAGCTAAGGCTTTAAGAAAACTTCGTCACCCAAGTCGTTCAAATCAATTGCGTGACTTTATGGATTAATATCTAGATCTATGAAAAAGACGTTAAGCAAATGCTTAACGTCTTTTTTTGATTTGCTTTATTGTTTGCTGACTTTTTCTTTAGCGATATCATCTTCAATGATCTTCATTGGGTTGAGCCAAGTACCATTGTCTTTCCAGTAGTAGCGACATGGTACACCATGTTTATCAATGTATTTCTTGTCTGTCTTAGTTATTCCTAAGTGGATGTGAGAACCGGTTAAGCGACCGATCTTTTGGCCTAACTTAATCTTTTGGCCCTTCTTTACGTAAATATCTGTGATGCTGAGAAAACCTTCTTGATAGATTTCTACATAGCCATCATCAGAAATCACCCAAACATATAAGCCAAGGCCTGGAGCATACTTAACTTTATGAACTGTCCCAGCATGCACGGCATAAACAGTGGAGTGTCCTACTTCGCTGAAGCCGAAGTCGTAACCATCGTGGAAGTAACTCTTAGTAGGGTAGTAACGTCTAATTACGTCAGTTTCACCGAATTTTTGGCCTGATTTAAATTTTATTTTCTTTTCGTAAAGGCGTTTAAAAGGATAACCCCAGGTAACCTTATGAACTACTTTTTTCTTCTTTTTAGGCTTTTTCTTTTTTACGACTTGAGTCTGAGGTCTATTGGCATTTAAATCAATGTGCCAAAGCGGTACCGAAGCAAAAATAATAATTGCAATTAATGCAATAAAAAGCGATACTTTGCTTTCTGTTTTTTTCATCTAAAAAAGTTCATCTCGTTTTCCATCAAGCATATGTTCACTAACATTAGGATTGAAAAATACAGGTAAATCATGATCAAAATTATAAGCTAGCTTATGTTGCTGCAGCTCTTCTTTAGGCATCCAAGTTAAAGTCCCTTCGTCTGATGCCTTGACTGTCCCCTTAAATTCATCGGCAACATAGAAAAAGACTAAATAGCGTTCATGATTTTTATCATAGAACTGCTTTACTCCAACAAATTGGGGATGAGAAATGGTCAGTCCGGTTTCTTCTTTGATCTCTCGAACAACAGAATCATTAAAAGACTCATGTGGTTCAACGTGACCACCGGGGAAGGTAAGGCCTGGCCAAACTGGATCGTTGCGGTCCAAAACTAGAATTTTATCTCCATTTTTGATCATGCACATGTTAGTTAAAGTTACTGTCTCAGTTCTTTTCAATGTAAAAACCCACTTTCTTTGTACGATTATAGCAAAACATGACTAAAAACAACTACTAAATATGCTAAAATTTGATTAAACATACTCTTTATGGAGGATTAAATGAACTTAAGATTAAATACGCTGGCAAAAATGGTCGATCCCGACAGTAAAGTTGCCGATATTGGTACTGACCATGCTTATTTGCCAATTGAATTAGTTAGATCAGGAAAAATAAAATATGCGATTGCAAGTGATGTTGCTGAAGGACCGCTTGAAAATGCTAAAAACGATATTGTGGAAGCTGGATTAAGCGATCAAATTGAAACGCGTTTAGGCAATGGACTAGAAACTATTACTCATCAAGATCAAGTAGATACTGTAGTAATCGCTGGTATGGGTGGAAAATTGATGGTTGATATTTTGGATACGGCTTGGAGTAAAGACTTTCAATTTAAAAATTTAGTGCTTGAACCTAATATCGGTGAAGCTGGCGTGCGTAATTGGTTAATGATGCACAATTATGAAATTGTAGCAGAAAAATTGATAGCAGAAGCCGGCCACACCTATGAATTAATTAAGGCACGTTTGACGGCTAATAAACATGATTTAACCGAAAAAGATATTTTCTTTGGTCCATTCATTGTACGTGAAAAGAACCCCGTCTTTTATCAAAAATGGCAAGGGCAATTGGCTTACAATGAAAAATTGCTAAAGAATTTGAACAAGGCGCGAAATAAAGACGAAGACCGTATTAATGAGGTTGAACATAATATTCAGTTGATTAAGGAGGAGCTAAGCGATGACTAAAGTCAAAGAGATTGTTGAACGTTTAAGACAAGATTTTCCAGAGGACATTGCTTCTAAAGGCGATCCTGCGGGGATGCAAATCGGTTCAATGGATGCCGATGTTACTAAGGTAATGACGACTTTGGATGTACGTCCTCAAGTTGTCGAAGAAGCTGTAAAAAAGGGTGTTAACTTTATTGTCAGCCACCACCCTGTAATGTTTAGACCTGCACGTAATTTAGATTTTGCCAACGCACAAAATGCAATGTATGGCGAGATCATCAAAAATGGCATTACCGTTTATTCAATTCACACAAATTCTGATAAGGCACAAAATGGCTCAGCTGATTGGCAAGCTGAAGAATTAGGCTTAAAAGATGTTGAACCATTTTGCTTAGATGATGATGGCATTGCAATGGGACGAAAGGGTAAACTACCTAAGACGATGTCAGCTTATGATTTTGCTTATTATGTTAAAGACAAAATGAAGATCAAGATGGCCAGATTGATTACTGCGGATAACGACAAAAAAATTTCCACTGTTGGCTTTATCTGTGGTGATGGTGGTAAATACTGGACTAGAGCCTTAGATGATAATTTGGATGCCTTTATTACAGGTGACGTTTATTATCACGTCGGTCATGATATGATTTCATCCGGTTTAACAGTAGTTGATCCTGGTCATTATACTGAAAAATTGTTTAAATATAAGGTATATGATCGTCTCAAGAAATGGAACGAAGAGAATAATTGGAATGTTGGCGTTGAGCTTTCTGAAGTTTCAACAAATCCATTTCAAGATTTATTTTAATAGAAAGAGGATAGAATAAATGGAATACCCAAACTTGTTGCCAAGATTTTTAAAGTATGTAAAAGTAAATTCACGTTCAGATGAACATTCAGATCGTTTTCCTTCAACTGAAAGAGAAGAAAACTTCCAAAAGAATGTCATTATGAAAGACCTTGAAGAATTAGGTCTTAGTGACGTTCACTATAATCAAAAAGCTGGTAGCGTAATTGCTGAAATTCCTTCAAACGTTGATTACGACGTACCTGTAATGGGCTTTTTAGCACACAGTGATACAGCTGACTTCAATTCAGAAAATGTTAAGCCACAAATTCATGAAAATTATGATGGTGAAAGCAAGATTCAATTAGGCGATTCGGAATTTTATCTTGATCCAAAGGTTTTCCCACACTTGAAGAACTATAAGGGTCAAACTATCATTACTGCTTCAGGTGATACCTTGCTTGGTGGGGACGACAAATGTGGTGTTTCTGAATTAATGACTTTTGCGGAATACTTGATGAACCATCCAGAAGTAAAACACGGTAAGATTCGTTTAGCCTTCACTCCTGATGAAGAAATCGGTACTGGTGCAGAACACTTTGATGTCAAAGACTTCGGTGCAGATTTTGCCTTTACTGTTGATGGTGAAGCACCTGGTAAACTTGACTGGGGTACTTTCTCAGCAGCACAATTTAGTCTTGATATTCAAGGAGTTAACGTTCACCCAGCTGTAGCTAAAGGTCAAATGATTAATGCTGTTCAGGTAGGGATTGATTTCCATAATCAATTGCCAGAACATGATCGTCCAGAACATACTGATGGTCGAGAAGGTTTCTTCCACTTGATGAGCTTCAACGGTACTGTTGATAATGCACACCTTGATTACATCATCCGTGACTTTGAACGTGATGGTCTTGAAGAACGTAAGAATTTGGTTAAGTCAATCGTTGACAAGATGAACGCTGAATTTGGTACTGAACGCATTAAGTTGAAGATGTGGGACCAATACTACAACATGGCTGATGAATTGAAGAAGCACATGGATATTGTTGATTTGGCTAGGGATGCATATAAGGCTGAAGGTCTTGAAATCAACGAAGATCCAGTTCGTGGTGGTACAGATGGTTCACAATTGACTTACATGGGTCTTCCTTGTCCTAACATTTTTGCAGGTGAAGAAAACATGCATGGTCGCTACGAATATACTGTTCTTGAATCAATGTACAAGGCTGTTGATGTTATGATCAAAATGGCTGAATTAAATGCTGAAAGAGCAAAGTAGTGAAACAAGTTTAAATAACTACTATAAAAATATATATTTTTAAATGCCCATGATTATGCAAAACTTATGCTTATTTAAAGCATAACAAGTTATTCACTAGTATTATAATTGACAAAAAATATGCCAATATTGTTGTTAGATCAGCAATGTTGGCTATTTTTTGTTTTGGATTTTAATTTTATAAAAATGTGAAACAGGATAAAAATAATACTTGAAAATTGAGTATAAAGTTAGTAGTATTATTAGTGTAATAGATAAATAATACAGTATATGTAGAAGGTGAGTTAATGGAATTTAAGGATAATATTCCTATTTATCTTCAAATTGAGCAATATTTATATCGTCAAATTGCTTTAGGTAAGATGAAGGCCGGTGAGAAGATTCCATCGGTTAGAAAGTTGGCATTGGAATTGACTGTTAATGTCAATACTGTTCAACGTGCTTTACAGGAAATGAACACACAAGGCATTCTTTATACCAAGCGTGGCGAAGGTAATTTTGTTACTGAAGATACGGAATTGCTTTCTAAAACAAAGCAATCTCTCATCAACAATGAGTTAGATGAATTTGTACAAAATATGGAAAAATTAGGTATTAAAAAGGACAAATTAGTCTCAACACTAACAGAGTACTTGAAAGATAGTGAGGATCATAATGAGTGATTTATTAATTATTAAAGATTTAACTTACAAGAAAAATCAAAAAACAATTTTAAAAGATGTTGATCTAACTTTAACGTCAGGCAAAATCGTGGCCTTATTAGGTGAAAATGGGGCAGGTAAAACAACTTTAATGCGTATTATCGCTGGAGTGGCCAAGAATTATAAGGGACAGATTGATTTAGCTGGTGCAACTAAAGAAGCTGAAAGAAAGGCTAAATTATCTTTTACTGATGGCTTAACAGGTTTCAGTGATTCAACTAAGATTGCGCAAATTGTTCGCTTTTACGCTACGATCTTTCAAGATTTTGATGAAAATGAATTTGATGAATTACGCAAATTCATGAAGTTAGATCCTGAGATGAAACTTAGTCAATTGTCTCGTGGTATGCGTGAAAAGCTAATCATTGCTTTGACTTTTGCACGTAAGGCAGATTTATATTTGCTTGATGAACCATTTGGCGGCATTGATGCAATGGCCCGCAAGAAGATCATCAATTCAATTATTTTGTGGAAAGACGAAAATTCTACTATTTTAGTCTCTGATCACTTTGTCAATGAGATTTCATCATTGCTTGATGAAGTAGTCATCGTTAAGGACAATACAGTTTTAGAGCATAAATCAGCAGACGATATCAGACAAAACCACAAGTCAATTGAAGAATACTACGAGAGCTTTTATGCAGATGAGGATGATGAATAATGACTAGTTTTAATACATTGTTCAACAGAATGTTTCAAGAAAAAAGCAAGTCAGTTTATTTAATTTACTTAATCCAGGCCTTTGCTAGTTTGTGCTTCACGATCATGATGATGGTCTCTGCTGGAGGTCATGCTCAAGAAATAGTAGTGGAAAGTGCACGGGAAACAATTAACCCGGTGGTAGAATTCTTATTCATGTTTGCAGTAATGATGCTAATGACATCATTTGTGGCGGATTTCGTTTATTGGATTGTTTCTTCCGTAAAAAACGAAAGAATTAACCGTAGTCAAACTTGGCGTTTAATTCCAATCAGTGATACCAAATTTTTATTAAGCAACTTTGGTACAGCTTTTCTTTCATACATTTGGCTTGGTATTTTAGAGTTTGTAACTGCTGTAGTAATGTCGCTACCTTTGCTTTTATCAAGTAAAGAAATTAAAGAAGCTCTTCAAAGAAGCAACTTTGATATTAGTGCTCAGACCTGGGGCCAACTACTAGGCGGATTATTACTAGTAATCTTATTAGGCTATGCTTGGTACGCCATTGTTAGCTTGATTAATTTAAGCAGCAGAAGCATTATGGATTTTTTGCCTAATGGTTCAAGTAAAGCCTTGATGTTCTTTGTTAGATTAATCATAGTGATCATGATTGTCTGGCTTTTGGTCTATGCATCAAGTACATTATTTTCTGTGATTGGTCAATTTACGCCATTTGATTTTGGTTCTGGTGATACAGGAGTTTGGTCAGTCGTACTAGAATTTTTGGCCTTTGATGTAATTATTACTTTAATCGATATTTTCCTTTTGAATAAATTCGTTGAAGCTAAACAGAACTAGGAGGCCGCTATGACAAGTACTAAAGCTTTATTTAAACAAATGTTTTTACAAAAGCGTCGGTATGCTAATCTGGTTTTGTTAATCCAAACCTTTGCCGTGGCATTTATGTTCTTAATGGGAGTCATTTTTAAAGGCGATGGCAATCCCATTAATAATGTTGCTAGCGGATTTGTTGGAAGTGACAATCTTTGGGACTTGATATTGGGTCTGGGTGTACTTACTACATTTTTTGCCGATGTTACCTTTTTAGGCCTAATGTGCTGGCAAAATGAAAAAATCAATTTAAGTCAGACTTGGCAATTGATTCCAGCATCTGGTAGTAAAATTTGGATCATTAATATTGTTTCTAGCATAGTTGAATGTGCTTATATCTTCGTTATTCAAATTGTAATAGGTTTAGTCGTAGTAACTATTGACAGTTTTAGCCATCATATCAATCCTTTCGTTGGTACAAGTTTTGGTGCAAATATTTCTTTTATTGAGTCTGCCTGGTCTCTTATTGAAGAACTATTAACTCTGGTTGGATTGTGTTTAATTATCTTTGCTTTTGTTAGCTTAGCCAATCTTTTGACTAGAACCATTGCTGACCAATTGCCAATGAAAAATACTACTGCAGTCAGATTAGTTGTAATGGCTATTTTGGTAATTGTTGGTGTGATTATTGCATTGCGAATCAACGATCAAGTGTTAACCATGTATACTAATCATTTATTTGCTAGAACCCATCGAGCTATTGATGTTGATACTCTTGGAGTTTCTGCGCTTGAATACTGGATTGGCGCAATTTTGCTAGGCATTATTAATTGTCTTCTTATTCAGAAATTCGTTGAGCCTAAAATAGTTAATCGTTAGAAGGGGATGAATGAGTTGACTAGTTTTGGTAATCTTTTCAAACAAATGTGGGTACAGAAAAGTAGATATATTTATTTGCTTTTCGTCATTAACTTGTTTACAATAGCGTTTCTTTCAATATTCGCTTGGGGAACCGGTAATTATGATTTAACTTTCTTTTATACGCCGACTCATAATTTAGGTAGTTTTTGGCGCTATAATATGGCTACTTTAACTATTTATTTTGATATTGCTTTTTGTGCAGTTACTTGCTGGCAAAACGAAAAGATCAATATGAGTCAAACTTGGCACTTAGCTGCTGTAGATGAAAGAAAGACTTATTTAGCTAATGTATTCAGTAGCTTAATTGCATGTGGTGTTTTCTTCTTATTGCAACAAGTTATAAATATTCTTCTGCTTATTCCTACTATGGGACCAAATTGTGTGGCAGAAGCATTTAGTCAATTTGGCTTATCTCCTCTTACACCAAATGTGCCAGGAATCAATGTATCTTTTGAATTCTATTGGCTATTTGTAGTATTAGTTATTTTGTTTATTTATTTCTTTGTAAGTTTTGCCAACTTTGTTTCAAGAATTGTTTCTAATGAACTCCCTGTAAAGAGCACCTTATGGATTAGACTTTTGATCATGGCGATTTTAGTAATTATTGCTGTTTATGTTTGGTTAATCGTCCTTTCTCACTTACAAAACTTGGTTGATACTAATAAAGTACTTCAGTCATATGATCCAATCTGGTTAGATGATCTTCTTTTATTGATAGTGGACTTAGTATTTGGTCTATGCGATATCTTGTTTGTTAGAAAATGGATTGAACCTAAAATTGTAAATAGATAAGAGAGAGCAATCATTAATTGATTGCTTTTTTTCTTGTTATAATTGTTTCGAGGTAAAAATTATGAAGGAAGAATCGCTTTTTTCCTTAGCCAATGAAAATGAGAGTACACCGCTAGCAGATCGTGTTAGGCCGCAGAATCTGTCTGAATTTGTAGGGCAGGATGATTTGATAGGCCCTGGCAAAATCTTGCGCGAATTGATTGAAAAAGATCGTGTTCCTTCGTTGATCTTGTGGGGACCACCTGGAACGGGAAAGACAACTCTAGCAGAGATCATTGCTAAACATACAAAGGCTCACTTTATCACCTTTAGTGCCGTGACTTCATCGATTAAAGACATTCGCCAAATCATGGAAGAAGCGGAACAGAACCGTCAATTTGGTGAAAAGACGATTGTCTTTATCGATGAAATCCATCGCTTTAATAAGGCACAACAAGATGCCTTTTTGCCCTTTGTCGAACGTGGAAGCATTACCTTAATTGGGGCAACGACTGAAAATCCATCATTTGAGGTTAATTCAGCGTTGCTCAGCGTGCAAAAGCATTCGTTCTTCATTCTTTATCAACTGATGATATTATTCATTTGCTGAAAAATGCTATTAATAACCCAGCAGGATTTCCTGGATTAGATGTCCAAATATCTGATGAAAATCTGCGTATGATTGTGGGATTTAGCAATGGGGATGCACGCAGCAGCCTGAATACGCTTGAAAATGCCGTTTTAAATGGTAAGAAGAGGGTAGTTGTAGTGCAACAGTTAATCAACACTAAGTCTCTACGCTATGATAAAAAAGGTGATGGACACTATAACTTAATCTCGGCCTTGCACAAATCAATGCGTAATAGTGATGTTGTTGCTGCAGTTTACTGGGTGAATCGCATGTTAGACTTTATATATTGCGCGTCGATTAGTCAGATTTGCTAGTGAAGATGTGGGTCTAGCCGATACAAATAGTGAACGTAGCGATTAATACTTTTCAAGCTTGTAAATTTATCGGAATGCCAGAATGCGGCGTGCATCTGACTGAATGCGTCATTTATCTGGCTTGCACACCGAAATCGAATTCAGTTTATGTTGCTCAACAAGAGGCGGAAAAGGCAATCAAGAGAACGGGCAATTTACCTGTACCGCTTCAAATTAGAAATGCACCAACTAAATTGATAAACTGATGAAGGATTTAAATTATGGCAAGGATTACCAATATGCTCAAGATGCACCAGATAAGTTGACTAATATGAAAACCATGCCGCCGGAATTAGAGGGCAGTCAATTCTATCATCCAAGTGAGCAGGGCAATGAGATTCGTTTTAAGAAGAGAATTGTGCAAATTAAAAAGTGGCACGAAAAAAATGGATAAGAAAAAAGCTTCATTTCACACACGAAAATGGAGCTTTTTCATACATCTATAACTAATTAAGCATTGGCAGACATGTAGTCATAAATTTGGTTAACTTCTTCAGCAGTAAATGAACCTTCACCAGTTTTCATAGCGTGAACTTTTTCAACTGAAAGGTGACTAGCAAAAGCCAAATCAGTATCATTTACATGGTGCTTTACTTGAAAATCAATAATTGCGTCTGTTAATTCTTCTTGTTGCTCATTCATAATAATTTCTCCTTACACCTCAATTTTAACCAAACTGTCCATAAAAATAAAATTTTTAGCTAATTAAAATGTTCTCCACTGGTTGAATGGCCAATAACGGAAGATTACTCGACCAACAAGAGCACTTCGTTTAACAAAACCGAAGTACCGTGAATCCTTTGATACATCTCTGTGGTCACCCATGACGAAGTATGAATCCTTTGGCACTCGTTCTTTTAAAGTGAAATTGTTGGTATAAAGCTCGCCAAGCTTGTGAGCTTTTCTTTCGTAGCTGTTATTTAAATATGGCTCAGGGATGTTTTTACCATTGATATAAAGCTTATCGTTCTTGGAAGTAACCATATCACCAGGTGTACCAATTACACGTTTGATATAAAGCGCACCTTTTTGATCTGGAGCCTTCAAAATGACGATATCGTTTCGCTTAGGAGTGAAGTGGCGTACCGCAATTAAACGGTCGCCGTTTTCAAAAGTAGGTTGCATCGACGGACCTGAGACCGTTTCGTTAGATAGGAAAAAGCTAAAAATGAAGTAGTAGATTCCCATCAGAATCGCAAACATAATAATGATGTCGAGAACAAAGCGACCAATGCTTTCGTCGTCATTTTTCTTTTTGGTATTTTCTGCCATAAAAATTCTCCTTATATTACCTACTGTTTTTATTATAACTGATTTCTAGCGCTTTGAATGTTAAAATCATTAAGTAGGTGTAAAGATATGACAGAATATATAACGAAAATTAATCAACTTGATCAAGAACTAGATAATGAAATTGTTCATCGTCAGGTTAACGAAATAAGACAAATTGATAATTATGTAAAAAAGCAAAAGCCCTTGCCTCAAGCACCAAATATGCTGGGGTTATTGCCAGATCAATTTGAAGATATTCTAGCAGATATTGGTGAAGACAAAAGAAGCAGTTTAACGGCAATTAATAATCTATTCAATAATTGTCGTCAGTACCTATCTTTAGAATATGGCATTTGGTCTATTGCCAATCTAGAAACTGCCGGTTTAATTAAAGATAAACTTGGTATTACAAAAGCTTTAGAAATTATGGCTGGAAATGCTTTTTGGTCTAAAGCACTTGAAGAAGTTGGCATAGAAGTGATTAGTACAGATTCTTTAGAATGGGCTAAGACCTCTAAAACTGGTTCAGAACCATTTCACCAAGTGCTAGATTTAGCAGCTAGCGACGCTATTAAGAAATATCGTGATGTAGATCTAGTTTTGTGTTCGTGGTCACCAAATTTTGGTCAAAGCGATTTAAAGACAGTTAAGGCTTGGCGGACGTATAATAAATCAAGTTACTTATTGTTTATAGGAGAGCGAGACGGGGCAACAAATTCGCCCCAGTTTTGGCGAAGCGGCTGGTTTAAAAAGACGCCGGAGTTAGCAGAAATAAATCGTTCGTTTAAGAGTTATGATTTTATTGATGAACAGATATTTGAAATTAGATAAATAATGAATTTTAAAAAGATTTTATTGCTTTTCATACCGCTATTGGCATTTCTGGGTATGGGGACTATGCTCTCTAATATTGATTCAGGCCATGCGGATGAATTATTAGAAGCACACGGACTAACAAATAATACTCGCTACTTTAGAACTAATAGCAAAGAAAGTATTAGTTCATTTTTGCGTTACATAGATAAAAATTATGCCAACCATCAATTGCAGCTGCATCTTGATAGCAATTATGAGAAAAAGCAGGTTTTAGTGTGGGCTAATCATACTGTTAAGAGTCTGCCGACAGAAGAAGGACGCTACTTTTCTCCAGATGATTTTAAGGGCAAGGTTTCTTTTGCAGTTTTAGGTCCAGCAACTGAAGTTAATTTGCTTAATGTGCAAAACAATAAATATGTTGTTTTGGGGCAAAATTACTATTCAGTAATTGGTGAATTTAAAGATTATCCTCAAGTAGAAATGGATAAATATTACCTAAGTACTGGAATTGATCAACCAACTGCCAAGGATCAATTAAGAAATTATCGGATAGTCATTGATGGTGCACCTAATGTGTTAGACAGAATTGCCAAACATTACCACGCACAGTTGCACGTGCCATCTTTTGTTAAAGAGCATCACCGTGATCGTTGGTCAGTTGTACCTTATATTTTGCTGTTGCTTGTTGCCGAGCTATTTGGTATTGGCGGCAATGTATTGCTAGCTATTTTAATTAAGCGACAAGCTAAATTAACGCGTCTGCACGGAGATTTATTGCGCAACTGGGTAATCAACAAAAGCGTACGTTTATTCATGATAGAGGGTGCCTTAGGCATCTTTACGTATATCTTTTTGAGATATCATGCTTTTTATTCTACATATAGTTCTCTTATCATTACGTTGATAGTTAGTTGGCTGATATTCATTGCCGCATTCTGTGTGACAATTTATTGCTTAGCGAGAAAGGATAGAAAAATTGTTAAACCTGCCAAAAGATTTTAAAGACAAATATCGCGATTTACTGGGGGCAGAACAAGCAGAAAAAATGTTTACTGCTATGAATGAGAGCAGTAAAAAGGCCTTTAGAGTAAATACTTTAAAAAATAAAACGCAAATTTCATACAGTTTAGATAATCCAGTGCCCGAAATTAAGCATGCATACTACGGTGAAATTAGTGGTGAAGATCCTGAATGGGTAAGTGGTTATGTTTATTCTCAAGATCCTGCAGCCATGTTTCCTGCCGCAATTAGTACTGTTAAACCAGGTGAAAAGGTTTTGGATCTTTGTGCTGCTCCAGGAGGCAAAACCACAGCTTTAGGTGAGCAGTTAAAAAATAAGGGTCTGCTTGTCGCTAATGAGATCTCTGTTTCTAGAGCCAAAATATTGCGTGAAAATGTAGAGCGCTGGGGCATTAGTAATGCCTTAGTCACAAATGAAACGCCAGAAAATTTGGCTGTAGCTTTTCCTGATTTCTTTGATGTAATCTTAGTTGATGCACCATGTAGTGGGGAAGGGATGTTTAGAAAGAACCCTGAAGCGATTGATTATTGGTCACAAGCTTATGTGTTAACTTGCGCTCAACGACAAAGAATGATTTTGGCTGAAGCGGTAAAGATGCTTAAACCAGGTGGTCGCTTGGTTTATTCAACTTGTACGTTTGCACCAGAAGAAGATGAAAAAATCGTAACTTGGCTCACCCAAGAATATGATTTTACTATTTTAGACAGTCAAATAAAGGATGAGCGCATTAGTGCCGGTCGTCCAGAATGGGGCAATGATAATCCTGACTTAACCAGGACATTGCGTTTTTGGCCACAAGATGGCGTTGGTGAAGGGCAATTTGCGGCGATTTTGCAAAAGCCAGGTGAAATAGAACAGGTTGCCAAGAAAAAGCGTAAAAATAAGCGTAATGCATTGTGTTTGACCAAGAATGAACAAGAACTAGTGGGTGAAGCAATCGATAAGTTCAACTTGCCTGAAGAACTAGCTGATTGGCGTAAAAAGGCGCTGGTAAGCAATGATCATGTTTTTGTACCTGCAATTGAATTCACTGGTAAAACTAAATTACATATTTTAAACAACGGTGTAGAACTGGGTGTTTTAAAGAAAAAGCGCTTTGAGCCAGGACATCAATTGGCTGAAGTGCTAGGTCAAGTAGAACAAAAGCGCGTGATTGATTTAGCTGATGACAAAGAATATCAAGATTATCTACACGGTGAGACTATCAAAGTAAAGAGCGATCTACGTGGTTTTGTTTTGGTAAGCTATAAAAAGATGATCTTTAGTTTTGGTAAAGTTGCGGGTAATCAAGTTTTGAAGAACTTTTATCCAAAGGGATTGAGAAAATGATTAAATTAATTGCAACAGACATGGATGGTACGTGGCTTAACGACGACAAAGATTATGATCGTGAAATTTTTAAACGAGAATTTAAAGAGATGCGCAAGCGAGACATTAAGTTTGTTGTTGCAAGTGGCAATCAGTATGCTAATTTGATGACACGTTTTCCTGATGTGATTGATCAGATTTATTTTGTGGCAGAAAACGGTGCCTTGGTAGCTCAAGGAAAGCAAATTTTGCACGTTGATGCTTTAAGTGATGAGTTATATCAAACTTTGCTCAAGATTACGGATGAGTATCATTATCCAGCAATTGTTATGGGGCTAGTTAGTGCATACGTCAAAAAGAGTAATGATCCAGCTTATGTTCAAGAAATGAAGAAGTATGTTGAACACTTGGAGGTAGTTGATTCATTTGATGAAATCGATGACCGAATTTTCAAGATTAGTTTGACAGTACCGGAAGATGAGATGCCAATTGTGCTAGAGCAATTAAAACAAAAATATCCTGAAATTGGTTTTGTTTCTGGTGCGGCTGACTCGATTGATATGCAGACGAAAGGCATGAATAAAGCCGTCGGGTTAGAATATTTGAGTCAAAAATTGGGTATTAAACCAAGTGAAATGGTTGCTTTTGGTGATAGTGGCAATGACGTAGGGATGCTTAAGTATGCAGGACGCAGCTATGCCACTGCCACAGCTTTAAAAGAAGCTAAAATGGCAGCTGATCAAATTATTGGTTCAAGCAATGAAAGTACAGTGTAAAAAGAAATTTTGCGTTTACTTAATCTAAATTAAAATATTTTAGATTATGTAAAATAAAACAGCAGATGTTACGACATCTGCTGTTTTTAGTTTATATTAATTAATTATTTTTCATCGTCAAAAGGATATTTCATCCCCCATGAAGTTCTAACACTAGTCAAAATGTGAGCGATATCGTGTGACATTTGAAGTTGACCATCGTCATGGCCTTGATCAATATATCTTTGCATATCTTGTACTTCGTATTCTAAGGCCTTGTCGCTGTCACCAGCCGTAATCTTGTCATGCTTTTCTTCATGAGCACTGGCAGTGTAGGTAATATCTGCTTCAGTAGCACGTGGATATTGATTAATTTCAACGTAGCCTTTGGTCCCTGAAACAACACCGCGCTTTGGTTGTTTAGCTCTATGGCCAAAGCCATAACTACCATTTGATCCTTAGTGTTCTTCATAATGATGCCTGATTGTTCATCTACGCTAGTTTCAAAGAATTTCACTGTAGTCAGAATGCTTTCAGGACTTTCATCTAAAAATGTTCTGGCAAAAGCAGTTGCGTAGCCACCGATATCGAGCAAAGCACCACCAGCTAAATCTTTGTTAAAGAAGCGGTTCTTTGGATCATAATCTTTCAGAGAACCAAAGTTAACTTGAATCATCTTGATTTGACCTAATTTACCGGCTTTGATTAAGTCGGTTACCTTCTTGTAGATAGGCATATGGTACAAGGTAAAGCCTTCAGTCAAAATCAAGCCTTTTTCTTTAGCTAATTTTTCTACTTCATCAAATTGACGTGCGTTTACTGTAATTGCTTTTTCACAAAAAACATGTTTGCCAGCGTTCAATGCTTTCTTGATGTACTCGTAGTGGAAAGTATGAGGAGTAGCAATATGAATGATGTCAATGTTAGGATCAGCAATCATTTTATCTGGATCAGTGTAGGTCTTCTTAATATGCTTTTCTGTAGCGAATTTCTTAAGCATTTCTTCGTTGACATCTGCAACTGCGTAAACTTCGCCATTTACGGTGTTCAAAGCGTCAGCCATTTCATGTGCGATCCAACCTGTACCAATCATTCCCCAGTTATATTTTGTCATTTTAAATCACCTTTCTTTAGTTCAATTGCATCATTGTTTTCATCTGTAGTAATGAGCGAGGTAACCAAGTTTTTGAAATAGGACGTTGCTACCACGCCATTTTGATCGTTAAGTTTAGAGACCAGATTGTCGATCTCGGTCCATGTAGACGAGAGAGCATCAACGAGTAAATGCCTTGTGGGCTTCTAGCTAAGGATGCCACTTTAGATCCTTGACAAATTTCCATCTTTAGGCCCATAGATTCACCAGTATTGATTACTTGTTTCACCGTTGATGGAGCGACTTCAATGCATAATAGAATCTTATTTGATAGTTCTTTGTGAATCCTCTCAGAAGGCAAGAGCAAGATATATTCATCACTCATTTGTGCAGCAATTTTTTCATATAAATGAATACCGCCACCACTTTTTAAAGCATTGAGATTGTAATCAACACTGTCGCAACCATCAAAAGCTAGATCAACATGATTGATTCTATCGAGTGCATCAACCTGTAATCCGATAGATTTACAATTAAGTCTAGTTAATTCTGAAGGAGAACAGAGCTGAATGTCTAATTTAGCGTCTTTAATAGCTTGAGCTAGATTGAATACGTTGTGGCCACCGCCTAAGCTAACGGGCATACCATATATACTTTTAGTAGGAAGTGAACAACATGACAACAATAATTGATAAAATGTATAGTGAATTGCCAGCCATGTCGCAAAGTGATCAAAAAGTTGCTAAGCAAGTTTTGGCTGATCCAGAACAGATCGTTAATAGTACAATTTCTGAACTAGCCAAAACTGCAGCCGTTAGTGGTGCTTCAGTAACGCGTTTTTGCCATAATCTTGGTTTAACCGGTTTTCACGATTTGAAAATTCAATTGGCTCAAGTTTCTGGCAATGAAAAAAGCCATTCTTTGCAAAAAATTGCAAAGGATGACTTAAAAACTGCATTAAAGCAGATCGGTGATAATAAAGTAACAGAAGTAGAAGCTACTTTGAATAATATTGATAGTCAGGTATTAAAGAAAGTACTAGATTTGTTAACTAGTAGCAAAATAGTTCAAGTTTCGGCAGAAGGTGACACATATCCTGTAGCTGAAGATGCAGTTTATAAATTTAATCAAATTGGCATCTTTGCGATGGCTTCAGGCGGTAATGTGGAAACTGCCATTGCTCAAAGCATGAATCTAACTGCTCAAGATTGTTTACTCGTGATTTCTAATTCTGGTGAATCCGCAGCACTGCTTAAGCAAATTAAAGTTGCTAAGGAGCAGGGAATTCGAGTGATTGCAATTACTAATAGAGCTGATTCACCGATCGCACTGGAAGCAGATTATCACTTGCAAACTGCTGTCAGACAAACAGTTTTGCATACTTCTCAAGAGTAGCTGCCTTTACTATGATTGAAGCTATCTTTCTTTTGCTGATCTCACAAGATGATGAACGAATAGAGCATATTAAAAAGCATGAGGAGATTATCTCTAATCAAAAGATTTAAAGTAACTGATCGATTTGATTTTTCAAAGGCAGATCATAATACTTTTTGATTTGAGGTAGGGATACAAGACTGTTTTGACCATAAATAGCAATTAAAGCAGCCAGTTCGTTTTTCCAAGCAGAGATAAATTGCTCTAAGCCTGCAGCACCATTTTGATTATATTCTTGTAAAAAGACATTGGAGATGCCGACGTATTGTCCACCTAGTACTAATCCTTTTAATACGTCTAAAGGATTACGTACGCCACCAGAGACAATGAAGTTGACGTCTTCTTTTTTCGCCATTAATGCGGAAACAACTGTAGAGAGACCAAGATCTTCTAAATATGATACATCCCTTGAATTACGAGCATTTTCAATTTGAGCAAAATTGGTGCCACCACTGCCAGCAATGTCGAAATATTCAATGCCGGCGTTTTTTAGAGTATGGATAGTTGCTTCATCTAAACCAAAACCAACTTCCTTAATAATAATCGGAAGATCGATTTGATCACGTAATGCCTTAATATGATCTAACCAGAAAAAGTTGCGATCACCTTCGGGCATAGCGATTTCTTGAACCGTATTAAGGTGAATTTGCAAAGCATCAGCGTTTAACTCATGAATGATTTTATTAGTAGCTTCTACAGGTGTTTCTGGATTAATATTAATTATTAAAACACCGTCAGGATCTTCATTTCTGGCTACATAAAAACTATCTAATTGATCTTCTTCTTTAGCAAGGATACTAGCAGATCCTAATGCAAGAGCAATCTTTTCTTTTGCAGCTACATGGCCTAGGGCTTTGTTTACGACTTTAGATTCTTGAGAGCCGCCAGTCATTGCATTGATAAAAAAAGGCGCAGAGACGCGTTTTTTAAACATCTCTACACCTAGTATTTGAGTATCAACTTTGGTTTCAGGCAAAGCAGGGCGAAGTAAATGTAATTGATCAAAACTATTGTATTTTTGCTTATTAAAAAACATCTGAGCTAGTTTCAGATGTTCTTCTTTTCTTTCGGATCTAATTGACATATATATTCTCCGTTAACGAACTAAACTTATTTGGTGAACTCTAAAATTAAGGGGCAAAATGCCATTATGACGCCATTCGCTTTCAAGAGCGGCCACGTCAGTATTAGAATCGGTGATTACAATACCGCAATCGCCATTGCCTGCGCCAGAAGTCTTAGCAGCTCCACCAAAGTCTTCCGCAATTCTGATTAATTGAGTCAAACGTGGAATTTCAATGGCAATTTGGTTGATCTTAGCAAAGTGTTGCAATAATTTACGGTTAGCGCGAATTTGCTTTTTAATTAATGAAATATCGTTTGCTTCAAAACCAGCGATCATCTTTAAAACGCAGGCTCTAGAAGATGCTAAGAAGTTCTTGTATTCCATGTTCAAAGCAGCTTTGTTAGCGTTAGTTTCATCAACTAAGCGAGAAGTAGAAGCAGGCTTTTGACTCCAACCGATCATCAACTTCATATCCTTAGGTGGGTTGAGCAGTTGGATCTTTAAGCCAGGCCAAGCTTCATTAACTACTTCAGACAATGTCTTTTTATCAAGTTCATGTTTTAGCCAAGTTTTATCAAAGGTTTGGTAAGCAAGCCAACCACCATAGACACTAGCAGCGATGTCTCCTGCGGAACCATTGCCCTGAACGGAATAGTGAGAGATGGCTGAAAGCTTGTAAACAAGCTCATTACTCGTTTTTACGCCATAAAAATGTAAAATAGCCTTAACAGTGGCTACAGTAACAGCAGCGCTTGAGCCCAAACCATATTTTTTACCGTCGGCAGAATCCAAGTCTGAATTAACATGCAGATCGTATACTTTCATCTTGATATTTTGTTCAATACAATATTGTTCTGTAAAGGAAATTGCAGACAAAATATACTCAAATGGGTTATCACGATTATCAATTACCATCTTAGAACCACGACGAACCCAGTGGATAGAATCCTGTGAATACTGCTTAGAGTGAATCAATCCAGTAGAAGTTTTGCTTTTGGTGATTGAAACGCGTACGAATTGATTAACCGCTACTAAAACAGCAGGACAGTCCTGCTCTAAAACTGCATATTCTCCGGCAATATATAACTTTCCAGGTGCTTTTTCTGTTATCAAAAGAATTAAATCCTCGAATCTATCTAACTTTCTATGTACAAATTAATCCAAATAAGTAACTCCAGGACCAAAACTTGCACTCACTATCTTAACATTATTGAATTCTGACTCAAAGTTTTCAATAATTTCTTTTATATTTCTTAATTGACAGAGTACTTTAATATTTGGACCAGCATCAATAGTATAGTAGCATTCAATACCTTTGTGGCGTAAATTTTCTATTAATTTTATAGCTTGGATGGTATCGGGTTCAAAATAAGTAAACTCTGGTTGAGCGGTTAAGTTAATTGCGTGCATCTCATTAGCGTTGAGTTCAGCTAGTTCGCCTAGGACAGTGAAATCTTCATCTTTAATAGCGCTAATCATCTTGTTTAGTTCAAGTTCATTACGTGCAAGCCATGGCTTAAAGAATGGGGAAGATTGAGCATCTTTCATGCCACGAGTTGATGAGATCTTCTTTTGTTTAGTGTTCAATTCAATTGCAAGTAGATGTAGATCTATTTTAGGGTGTTCATCTAAAGCATAAGCGTAAGAAGTCTCATCGGAATCGCCTTTTTGCCAAATGGAAAAACCACCGAAAACAGAACGACTTGCGGAACCTGAGCCAATTCTAGCCAAACGTGATAATAAGGTTTTATCCGCGTCAATATGATAATAGGCGCAAAAAGCTGCCGCGAGGGCCGCAAAAGCGGAACTAGAAGAAGCAAGACCTGCAGCTGTTGGAACGTGATTGGTAGATTTGATTACAAGATTTTCTTTATCTAAGTTAAATCTTTGTTGCAACTTCTCAATATAGTTAAAAACGCGTTGGCTGTTAGCAAAAGATTGCTTTTTATCATTTAAATAGAATTCATTTGTGTCTGTTCCTTTTTCAATGGAAGTATCGGTATAAAAAGCGTCAAGCGTCATTGATAGACTCGACATCAACGGAATTCTTAAAGTGGCGTCTTTTTTGCCCCAGTACTTGATTAAGGCGATATTGGTATGTGCTCGTGCAGTTTTTGTCATTAAATTTCCTCGATCCAGCTGTTACTAATGATATCTTGGCACTTAGCTGCTATTTCATTAGCGATTTCTTGATTTTTACATAATGTGATAGTGATCCCGCCTAGGCCACCACCAGAGAGTTTAAAGCCTAAAGCACCGTTAGCTAAAGCAATTTTTTGTAATTGATCAATCTTAGCAGTAGAAATATTGAAAGAATGCAAAATTTCTTGTGCTTCATTAAAGATTTTTCCTACTGTTAGACTATCTTGTTTAAGCCAAGCTTGTTTGGTTAAATCAGCTAATTCACCTAAACGCTTCATATTGTTCTTGGTTGCTTCGGATTTATCTAGTAATGATCTTACTTGGGTAACAGCTTCTTTAGTATTGCCTAATTGCCCAGTATCCATGATTAAAAGGGTAGCACCCAGTTTTGCTTTAAGCATCTTAGGACCCATTTCCTTATTGAAAAATACTAGATAGTCTGAATTGACAGTAGCAGCATCAAGACCAGAGGCTTTGCCGTGATTAATCATTTCGGCATGGTTAGTAACCGCCATAATTTCTTTTTCGGTTAAGTTTAAATTGAAAAATTGATTTAATGCTTTAGTTGTACCAAGCGCCACAGTAGCACTGGAACCAAAACCACGTTCCATCGGAATTTCACCTGTATAAGTGATTTTTAAAGGCTGGGTATTCTTGGCTTTTTCACGCATGGTTTTAACCACATATTTAAGTCCATTGTATTCATCTGGTGCATCGAAGAAAGGACCATGATAGCGTGCGGTATCCATCCACATTTGATCAGAATCTTCAACTGTGGTTTTAATATGCAAAGCCTTAATGGGCATTGCTAAAGCATCATAGCCATAAACCACAGAGTGTTCACCAATAATAATCACTTTCCCGTGAGCTAAAAAACTACACTTCATTATTTAATCATCCTTAAAATAGATTTAATAAAAGATAGAACCTTGTTGTGCTAGAATATTAAACAAGGAGTACGAACAAATGATCAAAATTCTAACAGGAAGACAAACCGACCCATTACAAGAAAAAATTCTGGAAGAAGCAGTGCGGAATTATCAGCAGCATCCAGAACATAAAACTTTTATCATTGTTCCTAATCATATTAAGTTTACCACAGAAGTTAGGGCAATTAATAAACTTGCAATAAGTAAAAATCAAAGTGAGACGGCAGTTAAGAATCTGCACGTCCTTTCTTTTTCTCGTCTTGCTTGGTTCTTGTTAAAAGATGCGGAACAAGGCTTGCCTACACAGCTAGATGATGCGGCAAGTGCAATGCTGCTTACGCATATCGTAGAACAAGAAAAAGATAAGCTAACCATCTTTGAAAATTCAAATACTGGTTTAATTAATCAGTTGTACAGTACTATTTTACAAATTTATGATGGCAACGTAAATTTAGAAGATATCGATGAAGATAGTTTAGATCAAGAAACTAAGAGTAAGGTTCACGATTTACGGATTATTTACGATGCTTTTATTAAAGAAATTGCAGGTAAATTTTCTACCAAAAATGAAGTTCAAGTTCAGTTGAATGAAATTTTGGCTAAGAATAAAAACCTGGGTAATACTAGTTTTTATTTCTGTGATTTTTCGCATTTTTCATTGCAAGAAACTTTAACTATTAAATTGCTGATGCGCAAGGCTAAAAATGTGGTTTTGGCTTTCAAAACAAGGCTAGGTGACATTAATCCGCAGGCCGAAGAGGGCGACTACGACTATGTAATCCAGCAGACGATCAGTCGTTTTACTTCATTTTTGCAAGAAAGAAAAATGGAGTATACGGTCAACAGCTTCCCTCTTTCACCAAAACCAACAAAACGCGAAATACTTAATAGTTTATGGACTGAAGCAATTTCAAAAACTGACGATTTAAATCAAGTACAGTTGGTAAAAGCAGATTCACGTTATGCCGAAGCATATTTTGTTGCACGTACGATTTATCAGCAGGTTGCTTTAAGCAATTACCGTTATCATGATTTTTTGATCTTGGCACCAGATTTAAAGGAATACGAGACTTACTTAACGCCAATTTTAAGGCAGAATAAAATTCCTTTCTTCAATGACTTGCAGCAAGAGATGAAGTATCACCCTTTAGTTGTTTTAATTGAAAACCTGTTTAATCTGCATGATTTAAAAGGCAATCCTTTTACTACTTCGAGTATGCTAGCAATTTTAAAAACGCATTTGCTTATTCCGTCTTGGTATAAAGAAGAAGCCGAATATATTCATGATGTCGATGAATTAGAAAATTTTGTCTTGGCTCACGGTATTAATCACGGTTTGTGGCGTAAAAAGTTTTCTGACTTTGTGAATGCGGAAGTCATTCGTCTGGATAAGATGGATGAAGAAGTTGCTAAGATTGATCGCTTGCGTGGTTATCTGGTTGATAAAGTAACTAATTTATTTGAAAAATTAGCACAAGAGAAAGATAGTCAGAAGGCATTAACGATCTTTTTTGACTTTTTAACCGAAAATGGAATTGCCGCTAGACTAGAAAAATGGCGTGATGACGCTAATAATGCTGGAGACTTGCAACAAGCACAACAGCCAGAGCAATTGTGGGATTTGTTGATTCAATTGCTTAGTGACTATTTAATGATTAATCCTGAAGAATTTAATATGGATGAATTTTTCAATATGTTGATTAATGCCTTTAAGGAGGCTAACTTCTCGCAAATTCCATCCACGCTTGATGCAGTTAACTTATCTGAAATCGGAATGGTTCAGACTAGTGGCTATAAGCAGGTCTTCATTATTGGTGCAACTAGCGGTAATTTGCCAGCTATTCAAAAGATGCCAGGCTTTTTAACCACTGAAAACTTAGCTCAATTGCAGGATAGTTTTAGTTCAGATTCATATTTGGAAGATAATCAACAATTAAATAATTTGGATCAAAACTACCAATTTGGTTTATCACTTGCCTTAGCTCAAGACCGTGTGTATGTGTCATATCCTGTCTTAAATGCATCAAATGAGACGCTAAATTCTTCTATCTATTATCAACGCTTAAGCGACTATGGTGCTCGTGAATTTGAGCAGCATGATTTGCCAGAAAAAATGCAGGATCTCTTGTCATTTATTACAAATGCAGATGCCAGTTTAGGTTATTTGGCTTATATGAACTCATTAGCTAAGTCGTCAGCGATTACTAAATTGCTTCAGCTGACTCAAAAAGTATTGCCACAGAAGACGGATTCTGTTTTAGATGCTAGTCAATTTGATAATCAACCAGAGGATATTGGTGAAGAACTAGCTACTAAGTTATATGGTGAAAATCTAAACTCATCAGTTTCTCAACTAGAAACTTTTTATAAAAATTCCTATGAATATTTCTTAACTTATGGTTTAAGATTACGACGCCGGTTTGAAAATGAATTTGATGTAATTCAAGCGGGCAATTACTTCCATGAAACCTTTGATCGTTTAGTAAAGCAACTTAATAAGCGTCACCTTGATTTGGCTGATCTTAATAGTACTGAGCTAGAAAGTATGCTTAATTCTGTGAGAGAAGTCATGAAGGATGAAGGAAAATATGCCCAGTTAATGAATGATCCGTTTAATCAGTATTTGTTCAAATGTCTGGATCATACAACCTCGAAAGTAGCTCACAATTGGCGCAAGTCACTAACTAAAACGCCACTTAGAGCTAAGTACTCTGAATTAAGTTTTGGGGTAGGAGAACGTCTTAAAGGTCTTAGTTTTGCAGTCCCTGATTTATCAGGCAATCACCATGTTGATTTACGCGGAAAAATGGACCGAGTAGATTTGGCTAACTTTGCCGACAAGGATCAAGTATTAGCACAGGTTATTGACTACAAGTCATCGGCTAAAAAGTTTGATTTAGGTATGTTTTACAATGGCATCGCCTTACAGATGGTTTCATATCTAGATGTTTTAGCTAATAATAATCAATTTTTTGCCGGAAGCGATCAATTGTCGTTATTAGGTGCATTTTATCAAACAGTTACTAGACAGTTAGAGAGACTGAACAGCGATAAGCTGATCGATAGTTCTATGAATCTTCGTCAAGCTGCAACTGATAGCAAGCCTAAATTGATGTACAACGGCATCATCAGTAACGACCCGGATATTTTAACGGAAGCTGAACCGTTACTAGAAGGAAGCACTAAGCAGGTTTCAGAGCTTTATACTGGTGTTAAAACTAAAACTAAAGGTGGATTTAGTTTGCCTGCCAATCGTAGTTTCAGTGAAGAAGAAATTGAATTGTTGCTAGAGTACGATGAATATTTGATCAAGGAAGCATCAAGTCAGATTCTGTCCGGTAAGATTAGTTTGAATCCATATAAATATGGTAAGTCACAAAATGCCCTAACTTATTCAGACTTCAAGGATATCTTCTTCTTTGATGCGATGCTTAGACAAAATCAATACCATGAAATCAGTAATATGAAGAAAAAAGATCTGTTAGTTAAAATCAAAGAAAGATTAGGAAGAGAGGACTAATTTTGCCACAATTTACTAAAGAGCAAGAAAAAGCGATCAATGATCGTGGACACGATATTTTAGTTTCAGCTTCGGCTGGTAGTGGTAAAACTACAGTCTTGGTTGAACGGGTTTTGAGAGAAATTTTGGCAGGAACGCAAGTAAGTGAACTGTTGGTTGTGACATTTACTAAAGCAGCTGCAGAAGAAATGAAAACGAGAATAAAGAATGCCTTGACGCAAGAAATGGCTAAGCCAGGCGTCAATCGTAGATACTTGCGAGAACAACTGAATCAAGTGGATACTGCCAATATCTCAACTATTGATGCTTTTTGTCTTGAAGTAATTCATCGTTTCTATTATTCAGTAGATTTAGATCCTAGTTTTCAGATTCTAACCGACGAAACGCAGGCAGCTTTATTAAAAGAACGTGCTTTGCGAGAAGTTGAAGGTGAATTTTTAACTAATAAGGATTCTGACTTTAGACGTTTTTATGATAATTTTGCTGGTGACCGGGATGCTGACAGTCCGCGAGATTTGTTATTAGATTTGTATAACTATGCGATGGCTAAGCCAGAATATCATGCCTGGTTAATGCAATTGCCAGAGGTGTATGAAACTGGAGCTGAGATTACTCAGTCTAATTTATGGCAAAACCAAATTAAGCCATACTTATTAGATAGTTTTAAGGGCCTAGAAAATAAAATCAATGGGCGCTTAGAAGAGACTATCTTTGAAACCAAGGAACTAAAAAAAGTCAGAGAAGACTTCAGTTTGTTTGATCAAAACTTACAGAATTTCTTGGCGGCCTTGGATGAGGATAAACCATATGATGAGCAAAGAGATTTGCTGCGTTTGTGTGCTTTTAATGGTAGATACCGCAAGTCGAGTAAATGGGATGAAGATCTGCTAGAGTTCTACGGTGATTTGCAAAAGTTAAAAGATGAAGCCAAAAGTCAGGTCTTTGATACCTTTACGGCATTTTTTGCCACCGATGAAAAAGAACAAGTAAAAGTAATGCAAGATGGTCAAAAGATCGTAGCTGCGATTGCGCAAGCTGAAATCGCCCTAATTGAGCGTTTTAACAAGTTAAAACGTGATGAAAACTTGATTGATTATAGTGATATGGAGCAATTAGCCTATCGCATTCTCAGTCAGGATACGTCTAGCTCACAGATGGCTAGAGATTTTTATCAAAGTAAATTTAAAGAAATTCTGGTTGACGAGTATCAGGATATTAATGCTCTGCAGGAAAATATTATTCAACAGGTTAGACAACCAGGAAAGAACACCTTGTTCATGGTAGGGGATGTGAAGCAGTCAATTTATGGCTTTAGACAAGCTGAACCTAGTTTGTTCTTAAGAAAGTACCATGATTTTGCTCAAGAACAAAACGAACATGAAGAACGTATTTTGCTTTCGGATAATTTTAGATCAACCGAGCCTGTAACTCGTACCGTCAATCATCTGTTTAATAGCATTTTGAGTCCTAATTTTGGTGGAATCGATTATCAAAAAGAAGGACAACTGGTTTTTGGTGCCAAATATTATCCAAGCAATTTGCCTAAGGCTAGTGAGGTAATCATTCATAAAAAAGAAAGAGGTGGAGACGAAAACAGCGATAAGGTCGATTTTTCAGAAATCCAAATGGTTTTAGCACGAATTAAGCAGCTAAAAGAAGAGCGCATGCAGGTATTCGATAGTAAAAGCGGACAAATGCGTGAGATGAAGTACAGTGATATTGCTATTTTGACTAGAAGTCATGGTGATAATCTGGAGATCATGCAGGAATTTGCCAAACAAGATATCCCCTTGTTTGTGACTGATGCCGAGAATTATTTTCAAACTTTCGAATTAACTGTCATTATGAATTATCTGAAAATTATCGATAATCCTGATCAGGACATTCCTCTGGTTACGGTTTTGCGTTCACCACTCTTTAATTTCGGTGAAAAAGACTTGGCTAAGATTAGAATTAAGAGTAAAAACAGCAGTTTTTATAGTGCCCTTACTTCATATGTTGGTGTGGGAGATCAGCTCAGCGATAAATGCAAAGACTTTTTGAATCAATTGGCATCGCTGCGTGAGTTTGCGACTACGCACAGAATTTCTGAATTAATTTGGAGTATTTATACACGAACCAATCTGTTAGAAATCATGACTGCTTTGCCTAATGGTGAGCAGCGTCGGGTCAATTTGGAAGCACTTTATGAGAGAGCTGCTTCTTATGAAAGTGCTGGCTTTAAAGGATTATATCAATTCATCAACTTTATTAATCGCATGCGTCAAAGTCAAAAGGATTTAGCTCAACCGCTTTTAACTAAAGAGGCGGGAAATGCAGTAAGATTGATGACTATCCACGGTTCTAAGGGTCTGGAATTTCCAATTGTCTTTTATTTAGGGATGCATCATCAGTATCAGTTGCGCGATTTAAAGGGTAACTATGTCATTAATGCTGATGGTTTAGGTGTTACCTTAAGAGAGGAGCATTATCGAATTGACTCCTTAGTTAAGGCAATGGGTAATATTACTAAGAAAAGACAATTGCTTGAAGAAGAAGCTCGTATTCTCTATGTAGCTTTAACGCGAGCTAAGCAAAAGTTAATTATGGTTGGTGATATTCCTAGTTTTGATAAAAAGGTCAAAGACTGGTCTAACGAGTTGGATCATGAAGGTCAGTTATCATTGGCAGATAAATTAGCTGCAACAACACCATTAAGCTTTATGGGTCCCGCATTAGCTTTTGATCGTCGTGTAGCAATGAGAATTAGTGATATTACGAATTCGCTTGATCAGAGTCAGCCAATTCTCTTCGTAGATTTTTCAGATGATGATGCAATTGCAAATAATGCTGTCAATGAAGAAAAGGAAACTCGTAAAGATAGCGAGCCAGAAATTAAAACACTGACAGAAACTGCTACTAAGCTTTATCAATTTGATTATCCTTTTAAAGATGCAATTGCAACTACTGCTTACCAGGCTGTTTCTGAAATTAAAAAGGCCTTCAATGACCCAGATAAAGCAGAGCTGGAGAATTCGCATTTGCTGGCCTCAACTAACCGGTATTTGCAGCCGATCGATACGAAACCAAGTTTCCTCTATCAAACTAAGTTTACCGGGGCGGAGATCGGTACTGCCACACACTTGATTTTGCAATACTATGATTATACTGGTGACGGAAGTGATGAACAGCTTGAGCAAGAGATTCAGCATTTAATTGAACAGAAGAAATTGAATGCGGACATTGTTTCGAGTCTTAAAAAAGATCAAATTGAATGGTTTGTCCATAGTGATTTTGCTAAAGATTTTTGGCAAAGACCAGAAGATTTAAAAAGAGAAGTTGATTTCTCTAGTTTGCTGTCTGCCAGAACCTTGTTTGATGATTTTAGTGATCCAAATGCAAAAATTTTGGTTCATGGTACGATTGATGGCTATTTTATTATAAATAATGGTATTATTTTGTTTGACTACAAAACTGATCATGTAGACAAATCGCATTTAGATGAAGCAATAGAATTAATTAAAGAAAAATATACCGGACAGCTTCGTTTATATGAACGAGCATTAAATGAATTTAGTACTAAGAAAGTAATTGGAAAGTATTTAATTTTGCTTGATGCTAAACAAGCAGTAGAAGTTAAGTAAACAAGAAGGGAGGAGCAGGATGGCAAAAATATTCGCAAAAGATATCTTTGCTGTAGTGGATCTAGAAACTACAGGAACTCAACGAGAAAATGGCCATCACATTATTCAGTTTGGGTGTGCAATTATTAAAAATCTTAAAGTTGTCAAAACTTACTCTTTTATGATTAATCCCCATCGTGAAATACCTCAATCTGTTGTTAATTTAACTGGTATTAGTAATGAAGATGTGCAAAAGCAAAAAGATTTTGATTTTTATGCACCAAAAATAATCAAAATTTTGCAAAATACGGTATTTGTGGCTCATAATGTTGATTTTGATTTGCCATTCTTGAATTATGAATTAACGCAACATGGCTATGATGCGTTAACCAATAAAGCAATTGATACGGTTGAATTAGCTAAAATTGCTTTTCCAACTTTACCATCGTATAAGTTAAGCGATTTAACAGCTCAACTTGAAATTAAACATTTAAATCCGCATAAGGCTGATTCAGATGCCTATGGCACAGCTGTGCTGTTAATTAAAATTATTAAGCAGCTTGCAACTTTACCTCAAGCAACGCTTAATACGTTAAGTTCTTTGTCACATGGCTTAATTCGAGATACATCTTGGGTAATCACAACGATTGCGGATAGTCTAAGACAAGAAAAAAGGCCGTTACCTGCAGAATATATGCAGGTACGTAACATTATTTTGCAAAAGCAAAATGAGCATTTTGACAGTCATGGCGAAAATGGCACATTTCCGCAAAATGATAATGATAAGCGTAAGCTGTTTAAAGGAAAATTACATTTTCGTAGAGCACAAGTTGATTTAATCAATCATTTGCATCAGTTCATTAATAATCCTGAGAAAAACGCAATGTTGGTAGAAGCGCCTAACGGTACGGGGAAGACTTTTTCTTATATATTTGCTTATGCTTATCAGTTATATTCAGGAAGAAAATTGGTAATTGCGACACCAACTAAGGTTTTGCAAGAACAAGTAATGGAAAGAGAAATTCCACAGCTACTGAAGGTGACAAAGCTTGATTTGAAGGCTGAGGTTGTTAAATCAAGTAGTCGTTATCTAGACCTAGATGGTTTTGTGCAAACGATTTTCCAGGGGACGCCTAATAAGTCAACTTTGATTTTGCAGATGCAAATTTTGGTTTGGCTGACCAAAACTAAGACTGGCGATTTGGATGAGTTGAATTTAACCAATTACAATGCACCGCTATTTGCTCAGATCCAACATCCGGGGGATGCTCGTGTGGGTAGTCGATTTGCGGAAGTTGATTTTTGGAATTTGGCTCGTCGTAAGCAAGAAGAAGCCGATATTTTAGTTACCAATCATGCTTATCTGGCTAACCATTATATGGATACTATCTGGGGTCAAAATCCTTATTTGGTAATTGATGAGGCTCACCGTTTTGCGGATAATGTAATTAGTTCTCGCAATGATTCCATGCGTTTTGAATCACTTTGGGGTGTCCTGAGTCATTTACGCAATTTGCTATATTATTCAAATGACAGCGTAGAAAGCCAATTTAACGATAATGTGCAGATCAATTTCTTATTGACTAAGTTAGATCCTATGATCTTGGAGTTAATCAATTTGATTAATGAGTTGCAAAAACAACTCTATGCACAGCATGATAATGCCATCAATAAGGTTAACTTGCCTAACGGGACTCTTGAACTTAGTTTTCAGGGTAAGGGCTTATTCAATCAAGATAGTCGTTTTAAACAAATATTGCCTAAGTTTCAACAAAAACTAGAAGAGGTTAGAGAATTAACCAATCAGACTTTGTTTGAACTTTATCATGAGCAAGAAAGAATGCTGGCAAATGTTGAAGCTTTAGTTAGCGATATTACTGAGCAAATCGATCGGTTAGACTATTATTCTGAAAAAGGCTATCAATTGGCCGACTTGTTATCCGATCAAAAGAATTTAGCTCAAGATGGCTTTATTTTGATGATCACTAATCCAGAGGATCCGCTCAGTACTAACTTAGATTGGTTAATGCTTGATGCAAGCGATGTTCTTAATCAAATTTATAGTCGTTTTGATCATATTGCATTTGTCAGTGCTACATTGACTAGTGATCATAATTTTGATTATGCAATTAGTCAGTTGGCTTTGGGCAAGATGAATTTAGTTAAGTATATTGGCAAGAGTACCTTTAATATGAAGAAACATTTGGAAGCTTTTGCTGTAACTAATATGCCTAATCCAGATAGTGAAGACTATCAAAAAGACATTGCTCAAATTATGGTTAACGATTTAGCAGATAAAAATCACGTGTTGGTTTTAATGACTAATCTTGATAAGATTCATGATGTCTTTACTGAAATTTTAAATGCACCTGAGCTGAAAGACTTTGAGATTTTGGCCCAAGGTATGTCAGGTTCCAACAATCGAATTGCTAAAAGATTTGTAATTGCTAAAAAAGCAATTATTATAGGAGCTGATAGTTTTTGGGAAGGAATTGATTTCCACGATTGTGGTATTGATACCGTATTTGCGGCTCGCCTTCCATTTGAGTCTCCAGATCAGCCTGAGGTGCGCTTAAGACAGAAGAAACTAGAGGACCAGGGAGTTAACGTATTTGAAAAAGATAGTCTTCCTCGCGCGATTATTCGCTTTAGACAAGGAATGGGACGCTTGATCCGTGGCGAACATGATCATGGACAATTCGTTATCTTGGATTCAAGGATCTGGACCAAAAATTATGGGGATGCATTTTTGCAGTCGATTCCTGTAAAAGTTGAAAAAGTAACATTGAAAGAACTAAAAAAGAAGTTAAGAAATAAATAGTTATGATACAAGATGATACAAGGCAAACAATTAAATTTGTAGCATGGGTAATTGGTTTAATCATTATTGCTTTCTTTGTAAGTATTGCAATTTTTTACGCTGCAGGCTCAAAGAGCAGGGGCAATGATCAAAGAATAGCTGAATTGGCTAGAAGCAAAACGCCAATTACCAATATCTCTAAGTATTATCATTTAGACCGTGGCACAAGCAGCTACGCAATTAATGGTACAAATAAAAAGGGGAAGGGCTACTACTTCATTTATTTGCCTAATTCTAAGAAGGCTTATTTATATCCTGCTAACAAGGGTGTAAGTGAAGTGAATATTAAAAATAAGTTTAAATCTTCTCATTCAGATGCTACAATTAATCATATTAATCTGGGTTGGTATAAAGGTGAAGCTGTTTGGGAAGTTGCTTACAAAAAGCAAAATGGCAATCTAGGTTATACTTTATATGAATTTAAAGATGGAAATGATATCTCAGAAGTCGATAATTTGTAGAAACTTTGGTATTATGTACATTGTATAAATGATAAAAAGGTGGATAGGAATTTTATGACAGAATTGATTTCAATTAAAGATTCTTCCAAGCATGTTGATGAAGAAGTAAAAATGCATGTTTGGCTTACAGATAAACGATCAAGCGGAAAGATTATCTTTTTGCAATTACGTGATGGTACTGCATTTTTCCAAGGGGTAGTTCGTAAGAATGATGTATCAGAAGAAGTTTTTGAAACTGCTAAAACTCTTAGACAAGAAGCCAGCTTCTACATTACTGGTACTGTTCACGAAGATGCACGTTCTCACTTTGGTTACGAAATTCAAATTACTGATTTGAAGGTAGTTTCAAACAACGAAGGTTACCCAATCGGTAACAAGGAACACGGGGTTGATTTCTTACTTGATCACCGTCACTTATGGTTAAGATCAAAGAAGCCATTTGCAATTATGCAAATTAGAAACACTATGTTTAAGGCTACTGTAGACTTCTTTGAAAAGGAAGGCTTCATTAAGTTTGATGCCCCAATTTTCATGCACTCAGCTCCAGAAGGTACTACTCAATTATTCCACGTTGACTACTTTGACCATGATGCATACTTATCACAATCTGGTCAATTATACGGTGAAGCTGGTGCCATGGCTTACGGCAAGATCTTTACTTTCGGTCCAACATTCAGAGCCGAAGAATCAAAGGGTCGTCGTCACATGACCGAATTCTGGATGATGGAACCAGAAATGGCATGGATGCACCAAGATGAATCTCTCGATATTCAAGAAAGATACTTGGCTTACATGGTTAAGCAAGTTTTGGACAAGAACGAATACGAACTTAAGATTTTAGGTAGAGATCCAGAAAAGCTTCGTCCAACTACTGAAGGCAACTTTACCCGTCTTCCATACGATGACGCTGTAAAAATGCTTCAAGATGCTGGTCGAGACTTCAAGTGGGGTGACGACTTCGGAGCACCTGATGAAGGATACATCTCTGAACAATACGATCGTCCTGTCTTTATTGTCAACTATCCAACTTCTATCAAGCCATTTTACATGAAGAAGAACCCAGACAATCCTAAGGAATACTTATGTGCTGATGTTATTGCACCAGAAGGCTACGGTGAAATCTTTGGTGGCTCAGAACGTGAAGGTAACTACGAAGTTTTGAAGCAACAAATTTTGGACGCAGGTCTTAACCTTGAAGATTACCAATGGTACCTTGACTTGCGTAAATTCGGTGGTGTTCCTCACTCTGGTTTCGGTATGGGATTTGAACGTACTATTGCTTGGGTATGTCACCTTGACCACATTCGTGAAGCAATTCCATTCCCAAGATTAATCAACAGAATGCAACCTTAATTCGCATTTGAAAATTAAATATTTAAACAAAAGTTGGACTAGTTGTTAGTTCAACTTTTATTTTTGAAAGGAAAATCAATTTTGCAATTTAATGACTATCGAGCATTGGGTTTTACTACCTTGCAGAATGGATTAATAGCGTATTATCCTCGCTTAAATATTAGTGATGCAGAATTATTATTAATTATTCAGCTTGAGGCTTTTAATCAACGTGGCGAATCATTTCCATCAAATGAGAAAATTGCTGCCAATACCAACCTGTCAGTCACAGATGTAGGCAATTTGATTCAACGTTTGATTGATCGAAATTATTTAACGATAGAACAAACGACTGATGATCAGGATAAAATTGGCAATAAGTACAGCCTAAACAAGTTATATGATGCTCTTGATCAATATATTGATCAGAATATTTTAATTAAAGATGATAAGAAAGATAAGACAGTAGCCGTTACCAATAATTTAGGTAATAATCCCTTAAATTATCTATCTCGAAAAGTTGAAGTAGAATTTGGTCGCTATTTAAGTCCCATTGAGCGTGAAGAAATAGCTCAGTGGCTCAGTGTTGACCATTATGATCCAGAAATTATAGAATTAGCATTGCGAGAAGCAGTATTATCGCAGGCGTATTCTTTAAAATATATTGATCGTGTTTTACTTAATTGGCAGAGACATAATCTGAAAACGCCAGAAGAAGTTGAAAGATTTTTAAAGAGGAATAGATAATATGGCAGAAGAATTGTTAAGTGATGACGAGGCCCGCGAGGTTTTAAAAAAGATCTTATCTCTTTATCCAGATGCTAAGGGAGAATTACATTGGGACAGTAAATTCCATTTATTATGTGCAGTTTTAATGAGTGCTCAAACAACAGATAAGATGGTTAACCGAGTAATGCCCCAATTTAGTAAGGACTTTCCAACTCCTGAGAGTTTAGCAGCTGCACCAATTGAAGAAATAGAGAATGAAATCAAAACAATTGGTCTGTATAGATCGAAAGCTAAACACTTAAAAGCTACAGCTCAAATTTTGGTAGATAAATATAATAGTCAAGTTCCTGAAGATAAACAGATTTTAATGACATTACCTGGAGTAGGAGAGAAAACTGCCAATGTAGTTTTAGCCGAAGGCTATGGTGTTCCTGCAATCGCAGTTGATACTCACGTTTCAAGAATATCAAAGAAGTTTCATATTGTAGATGAAAAGGCCACTCCACATGAGGTAGAAAAACGACTAGAAGCGATTTTGCCAAAAGATGAATGGATTAAGACTCATCACGCAATGATTCTATTTGGACGCTATACAATGCCTTCAAAAGCAAAAGGCGATCCGTATTCATATTTGAATTCTCAAAAATAATAATTTTGGAAGCAATTAAAATTAATTGCTTCTTTTTTTATGCAATATTTTATAAGTGAATTGTTACTAAATTCATTTTTTAAATTAAAAATCTGCTTTCACTTCGTTCCAGCAGACAAAACATAAAATCAAGCAAACAAAAAGCCAAACTGCATTTTGCAGTTTGACTTTAGAAATTATTTATTAATCGTTTGAACTAGAATTTTCTTGTTCACGCTGATCATTATTATTTTCAGATCTAGACGTTGCACTACTTTGTGCTTGAGAAGATGCAGATGACTGCGTACGACTTTGCTGTGAAGAAGCCCTTTGACTTCGACTTGATTGGTTTGTTGAACCATTTTCACTGGTTGATGAAGATCTACTTTCAGCTGTAGCTGGTGAATTAGTACCAGTACTGTCGCTACTATTAGTATCAGTTTCTTCATCGTCTTCATCGTAACTAGTTGCACTATTGCCAATTCCGGCAGGGGCGTGACCTCTAACGAATAATTGCCAAGTACCACCACTTGAAGCAACTTCAGGTGGGTTAGAATTATTAACAATTCTTGCACCTACGACAGATTTAGGCTGTTTCCAATCTAGGTTTGGCTTATTATTCATAAGGTAAGTCATCATACTCTTGTACAATAACTGAGCTGATTGTTGACCAACACCTGAAATAGTACCATCCTTCAAGTTATCGTAACCTGTCCAAACCCCCATTACATATGATCTAGTGTAACCAACAAACCATGAATCCTTTGGTGTTGAATTATATCCAGGATATTTTGCTAGGTCCTCATCTGAATATTTAACAGTACCAGTTTTGCCGGCTTGATGTAAATTAGCGATTTTAGCATTAGTACCGGAACCATGCTTGATTACGCCTTTAAGCATATCAGTAATCATGTATGCTGTTGACTTCTTCATAACGCGGACACCATTTGAATCGTAGTTTCTAGTTAAACCGTCAGGAGTTTCAATCTTAGAAACAAATTGAGGTTTATGGTAAATACCCATAGTAGCGAAGGCACTGTAGGCACCAGTCATTTGTAAACTTGAAGCGTTGGCACCGATAGCAACAGATAAACCAGAACTTGCAGGAACATTAACGCCCATTCTACGAGCAAATGCTGAAGCACGTTTAACACCAACTTCAGCAAGTGTTTTAACGGCAGGAACGTTTCTTGATTGTTCCAAAGCCTTACGCATGGTCATCATACCATCGTACTTGTTATCCCAGTCATAAAGTTGAATATTAGTACCAGGGTAAACGTACTTACTATCGTCAATCATTTTGGCAGTTGACCAGTTCAAATATTGAATAGCTGGACCGTAATCAAGTACTGGCTTGATAGAGGAACCAGTTGATCTACCTGTTTGAACAGCACGGTCAAGACCTAATTGAACAGAAGGTAAATGACGGCCACCTAAGATAGCAACTACGTGGCCGTTATTAGGATCAACAACGGTAGCACCGACTTGCATCTTATCATTTGTGAAAGGTACAGAACCATTATTTGCAAGTTTGTAGAGCTTGTTTTGAGCCTTTTGATCAATATTAATAGTTATCTTTAAATTGTCATTGTATGGGTCAAAGCCCTTGCTCTTAACTTCAGAAATAACTTCCTTAATGTATGGGTCGTCAATCTTTCTGATCTTAGATTCGTTGTTTGAATGTCTAGGACGAAGACCCTTAGTGATTGGCTCATTAATTGCTTGGTTATATTGACTCTTGGTGATCTTATCGTTTTCTAACATAGTCTTTAAAACAATGTTACGACGATATCTAGCTTTTTGTGGATATAGGTAAGGATCGTAAGCAACAGGTGCGTTAGGCATCCCCGCAATTAAAGCGGTCTGTGCCAAATCCAATTGCTTAAGGGTCTTATTATAGTAGTAATTTGCGGCAGTACCCATACCGTAATTACCATAGTTCATAAATACCTTATTAATGTAGAACTCTAGAATTTGATCCTTACTGAATTCGTGTTGTACCTTCATAGCAAGCCAAGCTTCTTGTGCTTTTCTCTTTAAGGTACGTTGTGAAGCAGCAGTTGAGAATACTGTCAACTTAACTAACTGTTGAGTAATGGTAGAACCACCGGCAGCAATACTGTTGCTTTTGGCATTTGTAAGCATTGAACCTGCAATTCTGATAGGGTCAACACCCAAATGGTCTTTATAAAAACGTTTATCTTCTACAGAAACGACAGCATCTTTAAGTTGTTGTGGTATGTCTTTATTTTTAACGTAAATTCTCTTTTCAGAACCTAATGAAAGTAGGAATTTTCCATCATTAGTATAGAGTCCTGAAGTACCACCACTTTGCAATTGGTCTTGGCTGATATTAGGCGCATCTTTTGCGTAAAAAGCGAAGAGCCCAATACCTGAGACCACTACTAAAAGCACAATAAGAAAAATCCATTTAATGATTTTCATCCATAAATGATTACCGCTAGACCTTCGCCCGTGATAATCTCTACGTGATTCGCGTTTCATATTATTATTGTCTGCCATTATTCACTTTTCCTATCTGCAATAAATTTATCGACTGCCTCAAGGTAAGGCAAGGTAGGTCGAAAGCCACTCTTAATCTCATAAGAATGGCTTTCAATTTCCTTTAAGGTCATTGAGCTTTTATCCTTTTCCCTGTAGGCATGGATTACAAAACTAGCAGGAGTTACAAAATACCTCTCTAGACTAGCGAATCTAATAATTGTAAAGCAAATTCCTTGCTGCTTCAAACATTCGTCCAAATGGAAGATCTGGTGATCATGGAAGTTCTTTAATGGAAAGTTTGTTTTATTTCTTGTTTCCTTAGCTTCAAAATCAAGATAATAGCCTTTGTACACGCCATTATAGTCAGTCGTTGAAGCCTGTCTAAAATAAGCTTCTCTGATTACTGCCTTTGAACGTTTAGGATAGTCAACCTTTACAATTTGAATTGGTGTTGGCTTCTTATGAACAACTGCTATTCCTCCCATTAAATAGTATTTATTAGATTCGTTTATTTGTTGCTCCAAGGTCATACCACGGTCAGAAAAATTAACTCCCTTTCTGTGTTTGTATGATCGATGAACAGTAGCATGTTCTTCTTTTTTTGTTACTGGTTTTCTAAATGCGGCTAAACTACCGCTTGGATATTTGACCATTAACCTCACTCCTGTTAGCATTATAGCAATAAAGAATGGATTTTTGAATATTAGGGGGCGTTTACAATAATGCAGCGTTTATGGGTAACTGGATATCGTTCCTATGAATTGAATGTTTTTGGTGATAGGGATCCGAAAATCACTGTAATAAAATATGCCCTAAAGAATTACTTTGTTAGTTTAATCGAAGAAGGACAATTAGATTGGATTATTACAGGTGCCAATTTGGGAGTAGAACAATGGGCTGCCGAAGTTGGATTAGAATTAGGGGAAAAATATCCGGTTAGAACGTCGATTATGATTCCCTATGAGGAATTTGCTAATCGCTGGAACGAGACTAATCAGACAAAATACATTAATTTAAAAGAAAAAGTTGATTTCTTTGCTTCAACTTCAAATACGCCGTATCAAAGTCCCGTGCAATTGCGCAACTATCAAAATTTTATGGTTCAGCATACCGAACGAGCTATGATGATCTATGATCCAGAGCATCCCGGTAAGCCAAAATATGATTATAATTTAATCCAAAAGTATCAAGAAACCAAAGAATATCCCCTAGATTTAATTGATTTTTATGATTTACAAGATGCGGCTGAAGAATATCAGGAAAACCATCAAAGTTCTAATTTCTCCGAATAATTAAAAGTTTTATTAAAGCCGGTATATTTGTTTTAAGTGACCTATCTTTTTGCTAAAATAAAAGTGAATGTAAAGGAGTTGTCAGTAAGATGGCAAATTTAAATGATATAAAACTATCTGCACAAGATATATTAAAGAAACAATTTAGAAGTAAAGTAAAAGGTTATGATCCAGACGAAGTTGATGCATATCTGGATCAAGTAATTTCAGATTATGAAACATTCCAACAATTGATTGAAGATTTGTACGGTCAAATTGGTACGCTTCAACGTCAATTGATGGATGAAAAGCAGAAAGAAAAGAAGACAGTTGTAGCTGAACGAAAAGACGAAGAAAAGCTTAAGACTTATACACCAAGTCATCGTAGATCAGCAACTGTTTCTAATTTTGCTCAAGAAGACGAAGGCCAAGGAGAAATCTCAACCAATATGGCAATTATTCAAAGAATTTCTACTTTGGAAAGAAAAGTTTATAATCTTGAGCAACATGTGTATGGCTTAAAGCATTAATTTTTGCTATAATGATTAACAGTGTGAATTTCGAGTAGGCGCGGCTAACTGATGTTAGTTGAGGAAAGTCCACGCACGCACAAGCTGCGATGCTTGTAGTGTTCGTATTCAGCCTAATAAGCTGGAGAAAAGTCTTTTGACTTTTACGGCGGAAAAAGTGCTAAATCTTATGACATGCATTACTATCCTGGAAAGTGCCACAGTGACGAAGCAAGGTCAGAAATGATCTTGGTGGAACGAGGTAAACCCTGCGAGCGTGAAACCCAAATTTGGTGGGGGAGCTTCGGTCTAAGGAAATGAACTAAAGACCGAGTTGTTGCTTTGCAATAAAGATAGATGACTACTGAAGGTAATTTCGCCAAAAATTACTGGAACAAAACGTGGCTTATAGAGATTCACACCGGCAGAGTTGGGCTTTTGGTCCAGCTCTTTTTATTTTAATAATAAATAAATGAAAGAGTAATAATGAAAGAATATCAACTTTACGCAACAATGGGCGCCGGTTTTGAAAGCGTCGTCAATAAAGAACTACAAGGCATGGGTTATAAGACTCGTGTTGAAAATGGTCGTGTATTTTTTAAGGGAACGCAAGAGGATATTGTTAAAACTAATTTATGGTTGAGAACTGCTGATAGAGTCAAGGTCTTGCTTAAAGAGTTTAGAGCAACTGATTTTGATACTTTATTCAACGAAACATATGATTATGATTGGGCAGAATTGTTGCCAGTTGATGCTAAATTTCCTGTCCAAGGACGAGCAGTTAAGTCTAAGCTTCACTCAGAGCCAGATGTGCAATCAATTGTCAAAAAAGCGATTGTTAACAAAATGGTTGATCAATATCACCGACGCGGCTTTTTGCCAGAAAGTGGTAATGAATATCCTTTAGATGTGCATATTTACAAGAATGTCGCTCGCTTATCATTAGACACCACTGGCGCAAGTTTATTTAAACGTGGTTATCGTGTTGAACACGGTGGCGCACCTTTAAAGGAAAACTTCGCGGCAGGTTTGTTAAGATTAACACCATATAATGGTACGCACCCATTGATTGATCCAATGACCGGTTCTGGTACTTTAGCAATTGAAGCAGCTTTAATCGCTAAGAACATTGCCCCAGGTACGTGGCGTAAGTTTGCTTTTGATGGTTTTGACTGGTTTGATGCTAATTTGCATAAGGAAGCTTTGGCTAAAGCTAAGACAGAGGTTAAGCCATTAGAAGCACCGATTTGGGCTAGTGATATTGACCAATCAGTGCTAGAAATTGCTAAATTAAATGCACATAATGCAGGGGTATTACAAGATATTCGTTTTAAGCAGGTTGCAGTAAAAGACTTTACTACTGATTTGGAAAACGGCATTATCATTGCCAACCCACCATATGGTAAGCGACTTAAGGATCGCGAATCAGCAGAAGAACTTTATAAGCAAATGGGAGAAGTATTGCGTCCATTAGATTCATTTAGTCAATACTACCTAACTGCTGATCCTAACTTTGAAAAGTGTTTTGGTGCAAAGGCTACAAAGAAGCGTAAGTTGTTCAACGGTAACTTAAGAGTAGATTTCTACCAATATTGGGCTAATAGAAGGTAAACATGATTACGAAAGATCTGAACACAGAATTTTGGGTAATTTCAGATACCCATTTGATTGCGGATAGTTTGCATGATGAAGGTCAAGCTTTCTCTCGTATGCAAAAAACGAGTCAAGGTAAGGATCTCTACTATCAAGAAACGGCTCTATCTGCTTTTATGCGTATGGCTCAAAGAAAGAATCCTGCTGCAATAATTGTGACAGGTGATTTAACTTTTAACGGGGAAAGAGTTTCCGCAGAAAGATTTGCAGAGATTTTTAAACCATTAAAAAAGACCAAGGTTTTAGTTTTACCTGGTAATCACGATATTTTTGACGGTTGGGCTAGAGAGTTTCGTGGTAAAAAGCAATTTTATGCCGGTGAAATTAGTCCTATGTTCTGGCGTTCGATTTTCGATAAATCATATCGTGAAGCTACCGATGAAGATGACAGCTCTTTGGCATACAGTGTTCAATTAAATCCACAATATTTTTTAGTGTTAGCTGATTCTAATATTTATGGCAGAGAAGAGACAACGGAAGCTCCTCATACTCATGGAATGATTGGTAAACAGCAGTTAAAGTGGATAGAAAAGCAATTTCGTTATGCGCAAGAGCATGACTTGCGCCCTATTCTTTTCATGCACCATAATCTGTATGCCCACAATCCAGCAGTAAATAAAGGTTATGTAGTTGATAATGCAATTGAATTACGTCGTCTTTGTGCAAGATATAATGTCAAACTGGCTTTTTCAGGACATATTCATGCGCAAAATATTATGGGGCCTCAAGGCACGACGCCAACAACCGAAATTGTCACTTCTAGTTTTTGTTCTAACGACCAAGGATACGGAGTAGTGCGTGTGCATTCTCGTCATATTACTTATATTAGAAGAAACTTTGATATGACGCGGTACCTGACTGAAAAAGAAAAACAAGATTATACTTTGGTGCATTTCCATAAGTATTTAAAAAACTTGCAACTGGGAAGTATTTCCGCAGATATGATGCAAAGCGAATTGAATAAGTATCATGATGATATAGATTTGGTTCGAGAGATGGGAAAATTATTCGGTTGGATGAACTACCACTTCTTTAATGGACATAATCACTTAAAAGTCAGTGAGTTAAATAAAATTCATTCATCGGAGGCATATCAAACCCTGATTAAACACCATCCGGAGTTTCGACTTTATTTGGAAACCTTGTATGACACTAGTGATCACACTAATTTACAAGTAAAAATCAGATATTAAATAAAGAGAGTATGTTTTAAAACATACTCTCTTATTTTAGCTATATTTGTTACAATAAGAATAAATGATAAACAGGGCGTGATCTAAATTTTAAAATCTAAACAGCATTTGATATTTTTAGGGCTTGCTGGAATAATTTATTATTCATGGCTCTTAATTATTCTTTTTATAGCTATGATTCTTGGCTATGAGGGGAATAAGGCAATCAGTATTTCTGGAATAGTAGTTGGAATTATTTTTACAATCTTACTGATTTATACATGGGTATTTTCTTATGTAGCTAAAAGCAATGATCAATTTATCTTGAAATTGCCATATCGTACAAAAATGAAGGTCAACCAGCCTACTTTACGTGCTCAGTGGCATATTTTTCAAATTTATCAGTTAAAGGGCGAAGTTCAAAACTATTCTATTTTAGTAATTTCAAGAAAGAAGAGTTAACTTAATGAAGTCAGATATTGAAATCGCACAAGAAACAAATGAATTACCAATCAATGAAATTGCTGCTGAGGTTGATTTAAAGAAAGAAGATCTTGAACCATACGGTTACGATAAGGCTAAGATCAGTTGGTCAGCAATCAATCGAATTCGCCAAAATAAACACTTAGGTAAGTTGATTTTGGTAACTTCTATTTCTCCAACTCCAGCAGGAGAAGGAAAATCTACAATCACTATTGGCTTAGGGGACGCTATCAAGAATCAATTACATAAAAATACGATGATTGCATTGCGTGAACCTTCAATGGGTCCTGTTTTTGGTCTTAAAGGTGGTGCTACTGGTGGTGGTATGGCGCAAATTATTCCAATGGAAGACATCAATTTGCATTTTACTGGTGACATGCATGCCTTAACTGCCGCAATCGATACTTTAGCTGCCTTAGTTGATAACTATATTTACCAAGACAATAGCCTTGATATTGATCCTGATCGTATCTTGTTAAAACGTGGTCTTGATGTTAACGACCGTGCTTTGAGAAAAATTACTGTTGGTGAAGGCTCCAAATTTAATGGAGTTGAACACCAATCTAGTTTTGCAATTACTGTAGCTAATGAATTAATGGCTATTTTGTGTTTGGCAAATGATATTGATGATCTTAAAGCAAGAATCGGCGATATGCTTGTTGGATATACCAAGGATGATCAACCAGTTTACGTAAAACAACTTGGTTTCCAAGGAGCAATTGCAGCTCTTTTATCTAATGCTTTAAAGCCAAACTTGGTTCAAACTCTTGAACATACTCCAGCCTTGGTGCATGGCGGACCATTTGCTAATATTGCTCATGGTGCCAACTCTGTAATTGCTACTAACTTGGCAATGCACTTAAGCGATTACGTTTTAACTGAAGCAGGATTTGGTAGTGACTTAGGTGGACAAAAGTTTATGGACTTTGTTTCCAAGCACTTAGATAAAAAGCCTGATGCTGCCGTTGTTGTAGCCACAGTACGTGCACTTAAATATCAAGTTCTAGGTTCAACTGATCACTTAGACGAAGAAAACTTAGATGCATTAAAAGAAGGCTTTAAGAATTTGGAACGCCACATGAATAATATGCGTTCATATAATGTTCCAGTCATGGTTTTAATTAATCACTTTGATACTGATACTGAATCAGAATTAAATCTCTTAAAGGAACTTGTTGAAGAGCAAGGTATTAAAGCAGAAGTTGTTAACTATCATGATGATGGTTCAAAAGGTGGCGTGAAAGCAGCTGAAGAAGTTGTAGCTTTAGCAGATTTAGGTAAAGCAGACTTAACCCCAACTTATGACGATGATGATGACGTTAAGACCAAAATCAAAAAGGTAGCTACTAAGATTTATCATGCTACAGGAGTTGAATACTCAGAAAAAGCTAAAAAACAAATTCAAGCTTTGCATGATTTAGGTAAAGACAAGTTTCCTGTCATCATTGCCAAGACGCAATATTCATTTAGTGATGATAAGAAAAAGTTGGGTGCACCAACAGATTTTAATTTACATGTTAAAGGTGTAAGCTTGAAAAACGGTGCACGCTTTATCGTAGTTACTACAGGTCATGTATTAGATATGCCAGGTTTGCCTAAACATCCAGCAGCTCTTGATATCGATGTAGACAATAATGGTAAAATCGGCGGATTGTTCTAAAAATGCAGTTTTTATATTTATTAATTTCGTTATTCGTAATTTTAGCCGATCAAGGGCTAAAAAGTTATATTGTAACTAATTACACAATAGGTGAAGTTCATCAAGTTATTCCAGGCATCCTTTCCTTTAATTACTTGCAAAATAATGGTGCTGCTTGGAATATTTTGACGGGTCAAATGTGGCTCTTTTATTTCATTAGTGTTGTCGCAATTGCTGTTTGCTTGTATTTCCTTTTCAATAAGAAATATAAGAACGCATTGTTTGATGTTGGTTTATCCTTAGTTTTAGGTGGAATCATTGGTAATTTTATCGATAGAATTCACTTGAAATATGTGATTGATATGCTTCAATTAGACTTTATTCACTTCAATATTTTTAATATTGCAGACAGTGCGATTACTGTAGGCGTGATCATTATTTTCATTTACTTAATTGTTTTTGCAGATAAGGAAGACGAAAATGCCTAAAAAATATCTACTTGAAGTAAAAGATGAACATGGTCGTTTAGATAAATTTGTTTCAGAACAGATACCAGATTTATCAAGAACCAGAGTTAAAGAATTGATTCAAGATGACAATATTCTAGTCAACCAAAAGAAGGAGAAAGTTTCCTATAAGGTACAAGCAGGGGATCAAATTGAAGTTAATGTTCCAGCGGTAAAACCATTGGATGTTGTTCCCGAAGATATCCCACTTGATATTGTTTATGAAGATGACGATGTGATTGTGGTTAATAAACCTCAGGGCATGGTAGTGCATCCCGCACCAGGTCATCCAGATCATACATTGGTTAATGCACTTTTGTATCATACAAAAGATTTAGCGAAATCTCCTGAAGGGTTTAGACCTGGAATTGTCCATAGAATCGATAAAGATACTTCTGGTCTTTTGATGATTGCTAAAAATGCCAAGGCTCGTGAATCATTAGAGGATCAATTAGCCCATAAAACTAACAAACGAATTTATTGGTCAATTGTTCATGGCAATTTTAGTGAAGAAAATGGGACCATTGATGCACCAATTGGTCGTAATCCATATGATCGTAAGAAGATGGCCGTTGTTGAAAGAGGTAAGAAGGCAATTACCCACTTTAAGGTTTTAAAGCAGTTTAAAGGATATAGTTTAATCGAATGTCAACTTGAGACAGGACGTACTCATCAAATTAGAGTGCATCTTGACTATATTGGTCACGCAGTGGCAGGTGATCCATTATATGGACCAAGAAAAACGTTAAAAGGTAACGGTCAATTTTTACATGCCAAAGTTTTAGGCTTCAAACATCCTAGAACTGGTAAATGGATGGAATTTTCTGTCGAACCACCTCAGATTTTTCAAGAAACATTAGCTCAATTAGAAAAAAACAAGTGATAAAATGAAGCGTTATTTGATTTTGGAAGATGGCAGTTCTTTCCCAGGTGAGGGGATAGGCGCCAATATTATTTCTACCGGTGAATTGGCAATTCAAACTACCAATTTTGGTTACCAAGAAGCCTTAACCGATCCCACTAATGCTGGAAAAATTTTAGTATTTACTTCTCCTATGATTGGTAATAATGGGATTAACGCTATCGACTATGAAAGTATTGATCCAACCGTCAAAGGAATTATTGCCAACGATATTGCCTTAAACATTTCTGATAGTGAAAACTTTGAAGATTTGAGTTCATTTTTAAAGGAGAAGAAGATCCCAGCTATTTTTAAGGTAGATACTCGTGCATTAGTTCATCGTCTGATGGAAGAAGGAACAATTAAAGCTTCTATTATGGATACCGATGATGAACACGCTTTTGATCAAATTAAGGCATTGGTGTTACCTAAAAATAAATCGGCTATGGTCTCAACTAAAAATGCTTATGCATCCCCAAACGTAGGTAAAACTGTGGCGGTAATTGATTTGGGACTAAAGCACTCAATGTTAAGGGCTTTGTCCTTAAGAAAAGTAAACGCTACTGTTTTACCTTATAACGTTAGTGCTGCCGATATTGAAAACCTAAGACCTGAAGGAATTATTATTTCGAATGGACCAGGTAAGCCTGACGAGGCTATCAATCAGCTTAGTTCAATTTTGGATAAATTCTATGGTAAATATCCAATCTTAGGTATTGGATTAGGTTTCTTAGCACTAAGTGATTATTTGGATTTTGAATTAGTGGATCTACCACAAGAATTTAATGGAATCAATTATCCGGTAATTGAACAAAATACTAATACTATTTGGCAAACTTCAATGAATATTGATCAATTGGTTTTACCTGATAGTATTAAAATGAACATGAATCGTGAGTACTTTGACCTTCACAGTGAATTAATGGCCGGCTTTTGGAATACTAAAGATAAACTGATTGCCACTGCTTTCAATCCTGAAGGTGCACCAGGAACTCATGATGCAGATGAAATTTTTGATTATTTTGTACAAATGATGGAGTAGATTATGCCATTAGAAAACGACTTAGATAAAGTATTAATTATCGGCTCAGGACCTACTTTAATTGGAAGTGTAGCCGAAATGGACCTTATGGCAACTGAAGCAATTGATGCACTCACGGAAGAAGGCATTCAAGTTGTTTTAGTTAATCCTAATCCAGCTACTATTTCTACTGATAAAAGACCAGACGTTACTGTTTACCTTGAGCCAATGACTTTGGATTTCTTAAAGCGAATTTTAAGAATGGAAGAACCCGATGCCATCATTACGGCTTATGGTTCAACTAATGGACTAAAGGTTGCTCATAAATTATTGCAAGATGGCATTTTGGAACAAATGGGGATCCAATTATTGACTCTAAATTCCAAAACTCTGCAAATGGGTGATCAACAGAAGAGAACCGATTTCCTAGAAAAATTAGGGGTCAAAACCAGTAAGTCTTGGGAATTAAATCAAAGTATTCCGGATAATCTAAATATTACTCCGGAAGAGTTAAAGCAAAGAATTGCCTTTCCAGTTTTAGTAACAAAATATAATCGTTTTGTTCATAATGAACATCTCAGATTCAAAGATCCTGTAGCATTGATTGTTTACTTTAAGAACGAGAGCCAAAACGACAACTTTACTTGGAAGAACTATCGCTTAATTGAAGATCTTTCCGCATGGGAAAAAATAATTGTCGATGTCATTCGAGATAAAGACGGCAATTTAGTGTTTATCAATTTTGCCGGATCGGTTGAATCAGTTGCTATTAATTCGGGTGACTCGGCTGTAGTAATGCCTTCATTAACCTTGAATAATGATCATATTCAAGAATTGCGTGAAGAAATCAAAAGAATTACTGATAAGTTAGATTTAATAGGCTTTGCTAGTTTTCATTTTGCGATAAAGCATCATGGTACTCAAATCAAGTCTAAATTATTAACTATTCGTCCTCGTTTAACACGTAGTTCAGTTTGGGCACAACGAATTGGATTATATGATGTTGGTTATATCGTAAGTAAAGTGGCTATCGGTTATCGGTTAAATGAAATTACTGATCCTTTATCCGGCTTGAATGCGGCAATTGAACCAACGCTTGATGCTGTCGCAATAAAGATGCCATATTGGTCATTTGCGGAATCTGGTTATAACCATTATGAGTTAAGCAACCGAATGCAAGCCAGTGGGGAAGCAATGGGTGTTGGTCGCAATTTTGAAACTGCCTTTTTAAAGGCAATTGATGCCACAATCAATCTAGAGCTTGGTTGGAATGCATTTATTAAAGAGATTCATAAATCTAATGATGAGATAATGGATGACATTATGCATCCCAACGAATTGCATTTAATCAATCTGCTTGCTGCAATTAATCAAGGCATTCCGTATGCAAAATTGCAAGAGATTACGCACTTGCATCCCATTTATTATCAAAAGTTACTGCATATTATTGAAATAGGTCAAAAGCTTTACGAAAATAAGGATCGTCTTTCTACGGATTTAATTGAAGAAGCTAAGGTATATGGCTTTTTCAATCCATTGTTAGCTAAGATTTTGGATCGCTCTGTAGGTGATATTCATCGAATAATCGATCGCTTTAATCTGAAACCATCTTTCCTTAAGATCGATGGCTCAGCAGGTATTTATAAGCCCAATGTATGTGCCTACTACAGTGCTTATAATGTTCAAAACGAAGCGCATGCCTTGAATGCTAAGAAAAAGATTCTAATTTTGGGAATGTTGCCGTTACAAGTTTCAGTTACCAGTGAATTCGACTATATGATTGCTCATGCCGCAAAAACTTTACATAATAATGGCTATGTTACGGTATTACTTTCTAACAATGATGAATCTGTTTCTTCAAGAAATAAAGATGTAGATCGAGTTTATTTTGAATCAATCACACTAGAGAACATTTTGACTATTGCTAGAAAAGAAAAAATCACTGATGTCTTGTTGCAGTTTTCTGGTAAAAGAATAAGCGCATTAAGCAAAAAATTAGAAGAATGTGGCTTACATGTAATTGGTCAAGATCCAGCTTCTGATCCTCGTCATAAGATTGCTAATTTATTGAATCAAGAGATTGCTAATTTAAAACGAGTTCCATCATTAAATACAGACAATCCAGATGATGTGTTTGCCTTTGCAAATGAATATGGCTTTCCAATCTTAATTGGTGGAATGAACAAAGAAATCAAGCAAAAATCTGCTGTTGTCTATGATGTTCCTGCGATTGAAAAGTATTTAAACGAAAATCAGCTTGATAAGATTTTAGTTTCTCGTTTCATTGAAGGAAATAAATATGAAGTAACTGCAATTTCAGATGGTGAAAATGTCACGCTTCCGGGTATTATTGAACACTTGGAACAGACAGGTTCACATGCGTCAGATTCTATTGCAGTTATTAAGCCACAGAATTTATCCCTTGAGCAACAAGATAAGATTGAAAAAGAATCTATCAAGTTAATCAAGCAAATGAAAACACGAGGAATTTTCAATTTGCACTACTTATTTGTAGGGGATAATTTATATTTATTGCAGATTAAGCCTTACGCAGGACATAACGTGGCATTTTTGTCCAAGTCTTTAAATAAAGATATTACTGCATGCGCAACAGAAGTTTTAATCGGCAAAAACTTAAATGAGATGGGTTATCCAAATGGGTTATGGAAGACCAGCGATTTTATTCATATTAAAATGCCTGTCTTTTCATTTTTGAACTATAGTAGTGGTAATACTTTTGATTCAAATATGAAATCTTCCGGTTCCGTAATGGGTCGAGACACTCATTTGGCTAAAGCTTTGTATAAGGGATATGAAGCAAGTGATTTACATATTCCTAGTTATGGTACTATCTTTATTTCTGTTAGAGATGAGGATAAGGAGAGAGTTACTAAGCTGGCACGCAGATTTGATAGACTGGGCTTCAAGCTGATTGCAACTGAAGGTACTGCTAACATGTTTGCGGAAGCCGGTATTACAACTGGAGTAGTTGAAAAAGTTCATGATGATCCACGTAAGTTGCTGGATAAAATTCGCCAACATAAAATTGTAATGGTTGTCAATATTACTAACTTATCTGATGCAGCAAGCGAAGATGCGTTACGAATTAGAGATCAAGCTTTGAACACACATATTCCAGTCTTTTCTAGTATCGAAACAGCAGAATTGATTTTGGATGTTTTAGAGTCCTTAGCTTTAACAACTCAACCAATTTAATTTGAATAATAAAAAAGCAAGATCTAGATAGATCTTGCTTATATGTTGAAGGATATGCTTTTAAGCATGTCCTTTTTATTTTTTCTCGACTTTCTTAGCCATTATCTCATCTTCATGAGGAGTAACCTCGATCGAATTTTGACCTGTATAAATTACAAAACCAGGTTTAGCACCGTTTGGCTTCTTGACCCGTTTATCTTGAACATAGTCGACTTGGACATGGGCTGAATCTTTTCCTTTGGAGAAGAAAGCCGCAATTTCTGCTGCTTCCTTAATATCTTGGTCAGTTGGTTGATCATCACGCAAGATTACGTGAGAACCAGGCATGTTTTTAACATGGAACCAGTAATCAGACTTGTTAGCCTTCTTTAAAGTTAACCAATCATTTTGGTAGTTGTTCTTACCAACTAAGACGTGCTTACCTGATGAGAGTTTAAACTCATTCAAATTACGTTCAGTAATCTTCTTGCGACGCTTGTTTTTCTTTTGTTTACGGATATAGCCTTGATTGATTAATTCGTCATTAATTTGATCGATATCTTGTGGATCAGCATTATCAATTGCTGTTTGAATAGAATCAAAGTAGCGCAAATTTCCTTTGGCAATTTTGATCTGCTCATTAACGTGCTTAATGGAATCTCTTAATTTCTTATAACGAGTAAAGTATTTTTGAGCATTACGAGCAGGGGAAAGGGCGGGATCAAGTTTGATCTCTATTAGTACATTGTTCTCATAGTAGTTAGGTAATGATATTTTGGTCATTCCAGGTTTGACTTGAGACAAGTTTGCATTTAAGATTTCACCTTTGATTCGGTAGCCTTCAGAATTTTCAGCTAAATCGAGATGCTTCTCTAATTTTTTAACTTTTTTACTTAGCTTCTTTTGCTCGTTTTTGACAACTCGTTCTACTTGACTGGCACGTTGCTTTACCCAATCACGCGTTGCTTGATATTCGTAAAAGTCATCTAGTCCTTTATTTAGATCAGGATTAGAACCTTCTTTTTCAAGATCCAAATGATAAGGAAGATAACAAAAAATCTTTCTCTTGTTTCTAGGAGTTTTTAAAACAAAAGCACGTGGATTATTGAATTGATCAAAAAACGTCTTAAAGGATGAATAGCTGTAATCATCTTCAAGATAGCCAATTAATTCATTGCGATCGTCTCGATCTAAACCATCCATTTGTTTAGCCAATTCATCAGGTTGGTATTTGGAACTCAATTGCTTGAATTCATTTTCAGATAAAGTTAGTCCATTTAAGCCCGGCTTTAGAGGAGGTAATTCATATTTTGCTTTTGGCAAAAGAATGCGAGCTCTGTTTTCATCCGGATTGATTCGCTTCAATAAGTCGATAATATGATTGTCTTGTTGATCATAAAGAATGACATTACTGTGTCGACCCATTAATTCGACTGAAAGAACAAGTTTTACTTGGTCACCAAGTTCATTTCGATTGCTAAAATGGAAGTTCACGATACGATTTAAACCTACTTGCTCGATAGATTGTAAAACTGAACCTTCTAAGTACTTTCTCAGCACCATTACAAAAATAGGAGCTTTATCTGGATTAGCAATTGATTGATCAGTTAAATACATTCTTGGATATTGTGCATTAGCTGAAATTAAGAATTGATAATTCTTTCTATTTTTTCTGAAAATTAAAACTAGGTCTTGATCAAATGGTTGATAAATTTTTGATAAGCGACTGTCTACTAGGGTAGGAGTCAAGTCTTGTAATAAACTATGGATAAATAATCCATCAAATGCCATATATATCACCTCAAAATACGTCTAATATTATAACAGTAATTTAGCTATTTCTAAAATATTAATATTCCAGCCTAACATTAATTAAATCTAATACATAAGTATAAACTTATGTATAATATGTTTCACAAACATTAAAATTAAATTAATAATGCATTGTTTCACACAGCGCTTAAAGCTGGAATCTGAAAGTTTGTTCTCAAATAGTATTATCAAAGTACCCATTAAATGATAAAATACAACTATAGCAAACACTACTTTTTGGAAAAAGGACATATATATGGATGTATTATTTTTTAGTACGATCGCAGATCAAATTAAAAAGGAAATAAATCACAAATGTGGCTTAAATATTTCACAAACAAGAATTCTATTGTATTTTGATGAAACTTATAATCAATCTTTGGCAATGGGAAAACTAGCTGAAGCTTTAAATATTTCTTTGTCTACTTTGAGTCGTCAATTACAACAAAAAAAGACGCAAAATTATATAAAGATTGCGCGCTCAGAAAAAGACTCTAGCAAAATTGTTAGTCTTAGTGATGAAGGAATAAAAAAGGCAAAAGAGTTAAAAGACGTGCTTGCTGAAATAGAAAAGAGCTTGTTTGTCTATCTTGATCAAGATGCCTCAACTTTATTTATCAAGCAATTAAATGAAATTGCCCAAACATCTGCATCCCTTGAAAAGACAGAATAGGGTGCGTAATTCAATGCTTTTATGCTATAATTTTCTGTATTAAGCATTGAATTTAATAAATGGGAAGGGTTAATAAATTGAAAATTGCATTAGTTACTGACAGTACTAGTGTCTTAACCAAACAAGAAGTTAGCGATAATAATATAACCGTAGTACCTATCCCTGTGATTGTCGGCGATAAGGAATACTTGGAAGGCGTAAATATTACCTCCACACAACTTTTTGAAATGCAAAGACAAGGTGCTGCTTTTCCAAAAACTTCGCAACCTAGCATGGGTGAAATGATTGAACTATGCAATAAGTTGCACAGTGAAGGTTATGAAGCAATCATTGCTATTGCATTATCAAGCGGAATTTCAGGATTTTACCAAAACCTAGTTAACATGGCACATAATAATCCTGAATATAACTTGTATCCATATGATTCTAAGATGACTGTAAGATTGCAAGGCTATTTGGTATTAGCTGCTGCAAGAATGATCAAGAATGGTATGGAACCAGAAGTCATTTTAAAGAAGCTTGATGAAATTAGAGAAACCATTGACGAATTATTCGTTGTTGATGATTTGAAGAATCTTAGTCGTGGTGGACGATTAAGCAATGCAAGTGCGTTTATTGGTACAATGCTTCAAATCAAGCCTTTATTGACCTTTAATGATGAAGGAAAAATTGTAGCTTTTGATAAGATTAGATCTTTAAAGCGAGCTGTATCTAAGGTAGAAAAGTTAGCATTAAAGAAAACTGCAGATCTACCATACAAAGATAAGTTGCGTTTGTTTGTATTTCACTCTAATGACCTCAAACAAGCAGAAGAAATTAAGCAATTTGTGAATGATAATTTCCCTGGTAAGCCTGTAGATGTAGCAGAGTTTAGTCCAGTAATCGCTACTCACTTGGGTGAAAAATCAATTGCGATTGCTTGGATGGTAGACATTGATAAATTAGATTTGAATAATTAAAAATAGAAAAGAGCGAAGACAAGAAAAAGTCTCCGCTCTTTTTGTATTTATGTGTGATAACAAGAATGTAATCAATATTTTTATATAAATTAGTACGATAATATTTATATTATTACAAGCATACTAAACAAGCTAATAGCAAAAATATTATTGAATATATTTTGCTCAAAATGAGTTAATAACAAATTTACTATAGTAAAGCATCGATATGCTATTTATCTTCTTTTAAATCTTCACTAGAAATTTTATTTAATGCTGCTCTTTGTATTTTTTGATCAACATGTGTGTAGAGATCAGTAGCCGTTGTGCCTTTTTGGCCTAGTTGTTGAGCGACCAATACTTGATCCTTGGTTACCTCATATAACTCTGAAGCCAAAGTATGCCGTAATTTATGAGGTGTAAGAGGGTGACCAAAAGCCGCAGAATACTTGTTTACCATTTTTTCAATTGCGTTGGTAGTGATTCTTCGAGTGTGATGGTGCCATCTAGTTAAGAAAAATGCTGTCTCTTTTTGATCAGCGGAATAACGATCCATTCGAATATTCTTATACTTTTGAATATAATCTAAGGTCCATTCTGCAATAGGTACACTGTCTTTTTGACCACCTTTACGTGTTACATCTAAAACAGCATCTTTTAAATTGAGGTCTTGTAAATCAACCCCAGCGCACTCAGAAACACGGATACCGGTGCCTAATATCAAAGCAATGATAGCCATGTCTCTTTCTTTGTTCATTTTAAAGCCAGGCTTAGCTTGCTTATTACATTTACTTTCGTAATCGTGATCAATGAACTTTAAGAATTCAAACTTTAAATTTCCAGTGTACATATGAGAAGCTAGGATGTGAGCACGATAGTTTAGAGTTTTTGTATCGTTTAAAGAATTAATCTTGAGCATTACGTTACGGTCAAAGTAGGGCATACCGTTGTTGTTATCAGCCGTAATCGTTAAGAACTTAAAAAGAGATCTTAATGCATTAATTGAACGATTGATCGTAGTAGGTGAATTTAAATGTCCCTGTTTGTTTTTAGTATGACCTAAATAATCTATGTAAAGCATCACATCATTGCGTCGCAGTGAAGCTAGCGTATCCGTTGTGACGTGTTTGTTATCGGGAGCATCAGAAATGCCTTCTTTGCGCAACCAACTTAAGAAGCGACGAATTTCCGTTAAATATTGATATGTAGTGGTTAATGAATGATTAGTTCCAAGATTATATTGTTTAACGTAATCTGGCATTTTATCTAATTCAATTTGAATTCGCTCGAGGTATTTAGCAGTTTCCATGTTTTACTCCTTTGCAAACAAATGTTTCACTAAAAATTATATCATAAAAATAAAAACACCTATCTAAACAGATAGGTGTTAATAAATACTAATTCAACTTGTTTATTCCTAATACCGACAACAATTATCTTTAGTAATCATCATAAAGCATTATTTATAAAAAGACAAATCAGGAAATCATTTTACCACAACTGGGATACCAGCAACGCTATCTTAGCATGCCAGTTGTGGCAAACATTGATTAGCTATTCCAATATGGTTAACTTGCCTGTAGCAAATTACGCAATACTGTAAATAGTTTGAAGGTTGTATAGTACAATACAGCTTTCAATAGCATATTCTAAGCTGTTTGCTCTTAATGATCAAGCATAAAATGGTAATTTTTATTTAAAAATTGTACAATAAAGAAAAAACTATAAGTGAGATGAAAATTATGACAGAAGAAATTGAAGTAAACTTTCAAGCAAGAAATCCTAGTGGTATTAAGTTGCTAAATCGTCTATATGATGGACACTTAGTTTTAAACGATATTGGTGTGCGTTTAGACGAACAACTTAATAATGAGGATGAAGAATTAACAGTTCCAACTCAAGAAGATATTAATAATTTGAGTGATACATTTGGTAAGACTGTTGAGGCTTTTAGTGATATCACTGATGCTTATGGCGATGTTAACAACTTTGCAAATAATTTTGCAGGTTCAACTAAAGCTTTTGCAGAAAAGTTAATTACAGAAATGGTCGACTTTAACAATGGTATTGCAGATATCGGTGATACCGAAGGCGGTCTTGAAAACTACGATAACGATAAGCTTAACGATTGGGTTAACCAATTAATGGGTGATATCGTAGAAACTAACGATTCATTCAACGCTTTAGTTAATGAGTAGCTTTAATGGAAAGAGAGAGTATGGATTTCTCTCTTTCTTTTTTATCGGTAAATAAAATGAAAAGAATTATGGTTATAGGCTCACCAGGAGCAGGAAAAAGCACATTCACACGTAAGCTGCAACAAAAGATAAATTTACCTATTGTCTATCTAGATAGATTATTTTGGAAGGCAGATAAGACTACCGCTTCACCAGAAGAGTTTACTCAAAAGATAGAAAAGGCATTATCAAAGCCCAAATGGATTATGGATGGTAATTATAGTAATTACTTATTTGATAAACGACTTAATCGTTGCGATACAGTTTTCTTTTTAGATTATGATGTGCAGACATGCTTAGATGGTGTAAGAAGTCGTCGAGGGATGCAAAGACCAGATATGCCGTGGATAGAAGAAAAAGAAGATCCTGAATTCATGGATTACATCCGTGCTTTTCCTGTCAAGCAAAAGCCTAAGATTATAATGGCTTTATCGCAGCATCCCCATATTAAACTTTATCATTTTAAAGAACGACATGAGGCTAATCAATTTCTAGAAAGCATATAAATGAAAAACCATGTAATGCTAAATACATTACATGGTTTTTATATTTTTAATTATGTAAAGTTTTTACTTCTTAAGGCTTGCAACAGGGTAAACGGTATAGTCAGCACGGTAGACAAATAAACGATGTCCATCGATTACAAATTGAGTTGATTTCTTCATATCGCTCTTATGAATTGATACTTTTTTACCAGCAAAGACTGCAACTGGCATCCCTAATTGACTTCTAATCATGACAACCTTAGAATCGCCAGACCAATCGTTTTTAAAGTTTTGATACATGGTATTCAAGATTGGTACAGCATGATTTTGATCATTGATATTAGTATGCTTGCTAAAGACGTCCTGATAGTTTTTAAGGCCTTCATATGCGATTAAAGTAGAACCTACATGAATCATTCTATTATGGCCGTAATCAACATCAATAACGCTAGAATCTTCCTTGCCCTTATCATCTTTTTGCGACATTTTCTTATCAGTATGAATATTTACTGATCTGGCTTTAATTTGATCGATCTTTTGCCCATTTGAATCATAAGTTGACACTGTAAGAGGTAAAGCACCAATCTTTGAACGCATCGATAATTCCCAGTTGGCAATATTGCTGCAGGAAGACAAGGTAAGTGCTAGTAAACCTAGGCCGAATATTAAGCCGAGCTTTTTATTTAATTTCATGATTCTTTCTCCCGTATTTAAAATCTAATGCTTCTGATACTATAATTTTATCATTAATATGAGGGATGCATAAAAATAAACTAGGCATATATACCTAGTTTATTTATTGTTATTTGTTTATATCATTACTTAAAAACTTCAGCTTTAACGTATGCGTCTTTACCAACTCTATAGTAAGCTTCGTTGTTAATGTAATGCTTAGGACCATATGTCTTAACTGGGGAACCTTTCTTGTAAGTCTTCCAGCTACTGTTTAAACTACCGTCTCCTTGGTAAACTTCAGCGTCTTGCTTAAAGGTACGTGAGTTACCTAAAACGTTGCTTGCTAAAACATATCTATTTTCACCAACTCGGATTGCTGACTTGCCATTCTTGAGCTTAGTTTTACCACCATAATAAGTGATAGAGCTGTAGGCCTTGTAACTATCACCAGTACGTTCTCCGTTTTGTTTGTAAACGTAGGCTTTGTACATTACAGTGCCTGTATGTTTAGTGTTAGGGTTGGTTGGTGCCTGAGAAACAGCAGCGCCAGAGATGGATAGTGGCAAGATAGCTACGTTACCATCAGTTGACATGCCTTTCCAGTTGTCTGTGTATTGCCAAATTGCGACACCATCCATTGAAGGGAAGTACTTAAAGTTAGGCTTATCTACACGACCTGAGATAGCATATGCCGCAACCCATAATGAGTTAGGATATTTCTTTACGATAGATGGGGTATTAATGTTGTTTTGTAAAACTGATGAACTAGCGTAAAGAAGTGGTTGATAACCAGCGGCCTTGATTTCATCCATGAAGGCAAGGATTGCTTTAGCAGTGACGCTTTTACCATTAGTAATGATATTCCCTTGACCAGTTTCGTAGTCACATGCAAGGTAAGAGCCTTTAGGTAAGCCTAATGCCTTAGCAGAAGAAATTGCGTATTGAGCTTCTTTCTTGGCCAGGGATGCATTAGAACTAAAGGTCGCAAAGTGGTAACCCATTGGCATCATGTCGTTAGCAATTGCTGACTTGATTTGACTAGCACCTTTAGGGTTACGGTAACCAGTACCTTCACTGACCTTAACTACTGCAAATTGTGAACCGGCCTTGGCATGAGCAGTTAAATCAGCACTTTGATAACTGGCTACATCGATCCCCAATGCTTTAGCTGCAACGGAAGTGGAAGATGCTTGAACAATGGATGTGGCAGGAGCCAGATGAGGGAAGAGAGCCATTCCTGAGTTAAGCAATATAGTTGCGGATGCTAATTTGATGATTGTTTTCTTTTTTACCAAAATTAATTCCTCCAGATTGGTGGAGAGAGTTAATGATCTATATGTTTTATCTCTCACTTAATATATTTAAATTCTATATGTTATAGCTTACATTGGTAGAGATCAACTGGCAATAGACGTGATTGATTGTTAATAGACTAGTAATGTTATAGAAATAATTGAAATATTTTTGATACAAAAGGGATGCAGATCCCTGCAAAAATAGGAATAAAAGAAAAGAACAATTGCTGTTTGATACGACAGTAATTGTTCTTTTTAAATTAACTTTTCTTATTAAAAACAAGCAAGTAAAACACTGCTGTAATAACTTCTGCAATGCCTTGTAAAGAAATAGCGAAGCTTGCGCTAACTCGCTGCACGATAATTCCGCCTAAAAATGAACCAATAGGAATCATGCAGTTGATAATGCTGCTATTGATCGTTTCAATTCTGCCAAGTATGTGTGGGTTAAAACTTTCTTGGATTAGTACCTCAAAGTTTATGTTCATGATACTAATCCAGAAGGCACTGCTGAGTGCGAAAACAAGTATTAGCATAGGGATGCTATTAGCAATCATCGTTTCTAAAATTACAGAAATACCGGCCAAACCTAAACAAATGACAACTATGCGTTCTAATTTCTGTTTTAATATACCAATCTTGCTAATGATTAAACTGCCTAATAAGCCACCAATAGAAGAAAAGAGTTCTACTCCGCCGTAACTAATTGCTGATTTAGTTAGATATTGACTGGCAAAATATGGCATCCCCACAGAGGCAATACCATAAAACAAATTTGTTACTGCAAGAGGAATAATTAAAAGCAGAATTTGACCTTCATTCTTCAATACTTGCCAGCCTTTAAGCAAATCACGTAGATATTTACCAGTGAAGTATTTCTTATCTTTCTCAGCTACTATTAAATCCTTAGGCAAATACAATTTGGTATAAAAGCATAAAGCGGTAGCAAAGACAAATGCGCTAATAATCATCGTTGCACCTAGAGATAGATAGGTAATTAATAGTGTAGCTAGGGCATCAAGAAATAAATCTAAAATTCGATATGTCAATTGAAACAAGCCATTAACATTAGATAATTTATCCCTGTTAACGATTAAGGGTAAGATTTTTTCTTCTGCCGGATAGATTAACGTTGAACCAATAGTAGATGACACATACGTTAATAGTAATAAAACAAGTACTATCTGGTTACAATCTTCAAAATAAAACAGCAAAGTAACAACTAGACTTAAACAAGTTTGTCCAATTGTCACGCTTTTGAGCAATTTCTTAATATAGACTCTATCAATCAGCGGCCCAAATAAGAATGCACACATATCAATAGTCGAATCAGCTATAAAAATTAAAGATAAAGCTACTGGTGAATGAAAAGTAGTCTTAAAGTACCACAGAATGGTCATATAAAATAGTGAATCGGCAATATTAGTAGCGATCCGTCCAATCAATAGTACATTAACATTTTGCTTCTTGTTTTTATTGATATCTTTAAACATTTTCCCGTTCCTTATTTAATACTGTGACAAAGCGAGTATTTTTGAAAGTCAGGGAAAAGTTATCTATTTAATTGTAGTTAACAAACCCCAAACTTTCAGATTTGGGGTCGAGCTGTAAGTAGCGCTTAACGGTTAAAAGGAAGTAGTTTAACCGCAAGCTTAAACCTAAGTTTTTATGAAGAAACACTTAGAATACATCTCCTATTTAAAAGTTGGTCACATTATAGCACATGGCTTTAGTACCAAACAATTGCATCTTAGTTAGAAAAAATGACCATATAGTAAAAATAGGTTGTAAATTAAAAACCGGGGGGTATTATTAAAACATAAATAATTATTTAATTAATTTGAAAGGAATCTTGGAGAAAAAGCCTATGACAATCAAAGAGCTTTTAAAGAGCAATATTCCGCGTTCGATTTTAATCATTGTACTATATGTGTTATATGCATTTTCTGGTAGTTTTTCGCAGTATTTTCTTAAATATGCTCTAAATGGAATTACTGCCGGGAAACTAAACACATTTATTTATTGGCAAGCTATTCAAGCGGGTCTAGAAATCATTACTGCTTTGCTTTTGCCAATTGCAACTGTAGTTTTTACCAGACAAACACAAGATTATCTGCATCAGATTAGACAAGATATTATGCACTATTACTACGGTAGTGGGGATGCCAAGCTAACTGATATGCAGAATGAATTAACTGAAAATCTGAAGTTGCTTACGACAAACTATGCAGCCACTTGGGTTACTATTTTGAGCGGTATACTAAACATCACCATTGCGATCGCCTTGCTGATAAGTATGAATTGGATCTTGATTGTGACTACAGCTATCTTAGCCGTTATCACTTTATCTTTACCTAAGATAATGGAGAAAAAGACCTCTATGGCAATGGATAAAGTAAATCAGGAACACAGTAAATTGCTGAATGCGATTGAACATTGGCTAGGCGGCCTTCAAGAATTACGTCGTTATACTGCTTATGGTAGATTAGCTAGACAAATGCAGAAGGCTAGCGGCGATTATGTTAAGGCCAATAAGCAAAACTATAAATATCAAGCAATTTCTGAGATCATCAATGGGTTAGGTAATGCTTTATCTCAAATAGGGATGTCCGTTGTAGCCGGTGTATTGTTTTTGATGCATATTATTTCATTCGGTGATTTTGCTGTTGCAAGTAGTTTTGCTTTTACAATCTTTTCAGCTATCTGGGATATCACGAATGCAATCACCAAAGTTAAATCGACTAAAGCATTGCGTGAACAAACCACTGAGTTACGTCAAAAGAAAGTAAATATTAATTCTAAAAAAGAAGATGCTTATGGTGTTGCTGTATCAGGACTAAAAGCTAAGTATAAAGAAGGAGAAGAAATTACTTACCCTGACTTTACAATTAAGAAGGGGCAAAAAGTACTGCTGATTGGTGATTCAGGTACAGGTAAATCAACTTTATTTAAGATTCTGCTAGGTAAGCTTAAGCCTGAAGCCGGTCAGGTTACTTTCTTTGATCAAAACGGACAAGCTCTTTCTTTAGATGAAGCCAAAGTAGGTTATTTACCTCAAGACCCAATCGTTTTTCCTGCAAGTATTAAAGACAATATTGTGATGTTTAATGAAAAGCTGACTAGTAAAGTAAAAGAAGTCACTCAGGCTGTTCAGCTGCAGCCTGATTTAGCTAAAATGCCTGCTGGTGTTGATACTGAAGTAGATTTAAAGAAAGAAAATCTATCAGGTGGTCAAAGACAGAAAGTTGTTTTAGCCAGAAGCGAAATTCATGAACAGCCTTTTGTTTTAATGGATGAGGCAACTAGTGCTATTGATCAAACCGCTACAGAAAAGATTATCGATAAACTACTTAAAACAGATCAAACAATATTGTTAATCGCACATAACTTTACTCCAGAATTGCAATCAAAGTTTGATCAAATTATTCACTTAAAGAGAAAGTTTGATCAAATTATTCACTTAAAGAGTAAGAAAGAAGGGGCGGAAAAATGAATTTAAAACAGTTTATTCAAATACATCCCTTTAGGTTTGCTTTGTTTGTCTTGGGTTCAGTAATAATACCCGCCTTGGCCATCTTTGGTACTTACTTAACACAAATCCTAACGAATGTAATCTTAGCAAGAAACTGGCAAGGATTTACTGCAATAGCTATTGTAAGCTTTATCTTGATGCTTGTTTTGAACTTTCTGTTGCCAATAGTACAGACTACTGATAATTATCTACAACAGGATCTTAATCAGCAAGTTAGAGCTAAGATAGTCAAACACTATTATGATGATCAAAAGCAGCATTCTGTAGCTGATATGCAGAATCGATTGACTAATGATTTAACACTAATTAATGAAAATTACTTTGACAACTTGTTCGGTGTAATTTATGGTACTGTCTTGATTATTAGTGTAGTAATCTATTTAATTCTGTTAAGCTGGCAATTATTGATCGTTATCTGTGTCATGGTAGCTGTATCATTGCTTTTGCCTAAATTAACAGAAAAGCCACTCCAAAAGGCCAATCAAATGATCTCTGACAGTAATCAAATATATTTAGATACATTGAATGACTGGCTATCAGGATTAGAACAAATTAGACAATTTATGGCAGGAGCTAAGTTGTTCTCAGTTACTGCAAATGCTTCAAAGAAATTAGAAGATTCTAATGTAAAGCAAACTGGTTATATCAAGTTGCTTGAAGCTGTTAATGGAATTGTTTCAGCTTTGTTTGGATTAATCCTGTTCATTTTGGCTGGTGTCTTAGTTAAGCAAGGTAGTATTACTATTGGTGCTTTGATGATTGTAGGGAATTTCCGTTTTTACCTTAATCAAGGTATTAACATGGTTACATCTGGACGTGGTGCAATGAAAGGTACAACCAAGTTGATTGATGAGGTTGACCAATCAGCAAGTAATGTTGAAGTATCGAGAGAAAAACAAAGTGTTGTACCAGCATCAATTGAAACTCATGATCTTAAATTACAATTCCCAAATGGAGAAAAATTAGCTTTTCCAGACTTGAAAATTAATCAAGGTGAAAAAATCCTATTGACTGGTGATTCAGGTGCCGGTAAATCTACTTTGTTTAAATTGATTTTAGGCGAACTAAAACCAAGTGAAGGTAATGTTGTTTATAGAGATCAAACTGGTAAGGAGATTGTTCCTGACTTAAGTAAGATTGGTTATATTCCTCAGAATCCAGTAGTCTTCCCGGCAACAATTGAAGACAACATTACTATGTTTAATGATAAGCTTGATAGCAAAGTTAAGCAGGTTGTTAAAGAAGTTAACTTTGATGCGGATATTGCTAAATTTAAAGATGGTTTGAACGAAGAACTCGATTTGGATAAACTGAATATCTCGGGTGGTCAAAGACAAAAAATCGTTTTAGCTAGAGCTAAGGTACATGATAGTGACATTATTTTGATTGATGAAGGTACTAGTGCAATTGATCAAAATGCGACAATGGATATCTTGCAGCGTCTAGTTAAGAGCAAAGCAACTATTGTATTTATTGCACACAACTTTAATGAAGGGATGCGCAAGATGTTTGATCGCGAGATTCATTTGGTAAAGGGATAAGTTAATAGCAGGAGGAGTAAATGGAAAGCTATGGACCATAATGTTTTTCTATAAAATCATATCTGACGGTCATGCAATTTCCTTAAAATGGACGGGGATTGCATGGGGTGCGATTTGTCTGGCGTATATAGTCGCTTTTAAAGTGAACTATCTTTACAATATTGCCTCGAATACATTAGATCTAAAATACCTAAAGCAGCTAATATTGCTGTTTTAGGTATTTTAGATCTGATTTGGATTATTGTTTTTATGCTTGTTGTAGGTTGGATTTTTAATACATAAAATGAACGAAATCTCCTTGTGTTGAAAGACATAGGGAGATTTTTAATTGCTATAATATATTTAGTACAGAAAGAGTGAACAAAATGAGTGATAAAGAGCAGCTGCAGATAGATGATCAAAAACAAATGATTCAGGGGATCAGGGTATTTAGTCCAAGCTTATATAAGAAAGTACGTTTTGTAGTGCAGAATAATCATCTAGAGGGCTGGAATCCTACGGAGAAAGAAATTAATGACTTGGTACATAGTAAGCCAGATCTAAGTGAGGATTACTACGAGATTTTTGGAGTGAATAAATGAGTGACTGGATTCAAGAGACTTTGTATGATAATGGCACTTTGATTAATAAGTTTGGAATTAGGGATGCACAAGAGCTTGCTCAAAAAGAGTTTGAAATTACTGCGCAAAGAGAACTTTATTTATTAAATCAAAATATTGTGATTAAAGATGTTAGTGCATTTGCCAAGATAAATAAGTTTTTATTCATGCCATTATACGATTGGGCTGGTAAATATCGAACTGGTAATTTTTATAAAGGAAATACGGCTTTTCTCGATTGCAATCGTTTCGATTATGCCGAAGAGGACATCAACCATGTGCTAGCTTTACAAAAAGAAAAAGACGAGTTAATTGCTGAAGATTATGCTCAGTTGATGGATTTATTAAATTATATGCATCCTTTTAGAGAAGGAAATGGTCGTAGCACACGCTTGTTTTTACAGTGCTATGCGGCAAATCATAATCAATGCATAGTTTATCCTTTAAGTAACGATGACCTGATACAGGCGCTAACAGATGCCAATGTGCATGAAATAGCTCGGTTAATTAAAGTGGAGAAAATTTAAAATCAAAAAAGTGAAAAATCAAGGCTTGTTATGTTAACGGCAAACCTTGATCTTTTTGTCTACTTTCCTGCCCCCTAGTCGTAGAGGAGGGAAGATTTGGCGAAATATAGTATTAAAGCAGCATAACTATATACAATAAAACTGGTATTTTACAAAAAATACTATAATATTTTCTTGATTTATAAAGAAATAACACGTTTTAAGTAAATCAATGCGTAATTAAAAGTAAATATATGATATCTAGACATTAAATTTATGGATATGCGAGAGTAATAATCTCAAAATGTGACTTTACTGGCGATGATTATCGAATAATTGAATAGAAAATTAATGAATCAGATAAAACATCTAGTTATAATAAGTGCTGAATGTTCATTGATGGGGAAGAATGCCATATTGCTAGATACAAAAGCTATTCAAAAATCCAAAAGGAAAAGATGTTTCCAAGTTTCTACTTAAACTGCATTGAATCTGATAATTAAACTTAATAAATAAAATTAACCAAATATCAATTTATAGAATTTGTTTAAAATGCAGCTAAATCAGTGATTTTCGAAATAGGTTCATCTAGCTAGCATTAAAATTATTGTTTTATATAAAGCAAGAATACAAAAATATATAAAATCTTAGGTTAAGTCAATATGGCTGAGTAAGTCAATAGTAGTTTAGTAAGTGTCTTGAAATATTCAGCAAATTAGCAGTAAAACTCCTATTAATTATTAATTTTGACTAATTCTAGCCAACAATTAATGATCAAGAATTCTGTATTTATGGCAGTCATAGCAGCTATATATGTTGTTTAAATTTGTTCAATAGCTAGTGATGTTTTATTTATTCAGCAAATTGATCAATACATAAATTATGTTTCCGATTAATAGAGCTATCCGGACGAATTTGAATATATATGATCTCTGATGCCAATTCTATAAAAATATGAATTCAAAATGAGTTGCCTTAGTTGATTAATTATTGATCAAAATAAATGAACTTAACCGTAGAATTGCGATCTCAGCATCTGATTTTTGAGTAAAGAGAATGAATGTTAAATAGAAAGTAAACGGCAACTAACAAGAAACGGAATTGCCAAAGTAACTGAAGTAAATTTAAAAAATAAAAATTGATCGGTTAATTTTTATTTTTTAAATAAACTAAATGAGATAAAAAGTTTAATTAGTAAAATATAAATTCTAAAATTTAAGAGCTGTTTTTAGAGGCACTTCGTCTATTTGCTGTTTTTTGATATATAGCTTTACATAATATCAATTATACGCAGATATATAGGAGCATTTTCTTCTGCTATTTGCTATCCCTTTTCTTCGATCAACTAAAAAATCATCTGCATTACAGACAGATGATTTAAATATTCTATTCATTTTTGAAATTCAATTTATTATTTGATTTAAGTGCCAAAAGATATATGAAATTAATTGCTGCCAATAATACAACCGCAATCCAAATTGTTTTAAGAACCCAAATCTTTTGCAACAATGCTGAAACGATTGCTCCAACCATAAATGAAATTGTTAGCATCATGTAATTAACAGCTGCTGTATGTTGACTCTTATCTGCACCAAAGAAAAACGCGCTCCAAGCAACTACAGATTTTTTTAGATTACCAGTTGTAAAGACGTTGTTGTACCCCATACCTTCAATTTTGCTGAAAGAAGCATTTTGAACGGCCAAGCCAAAAGCGATTGCTGGCACTATATAGTAATTAGGTACACTTTTAGGCAGAAATCCAACAACTACACAGATGATTAAAATTGGAAATAAACAAAATACTCTCCAATAGTGACTTTTTACGTATTTATGAAAAAGACCAACCAGTAGCAATCCCAATGTGAATGCTATAAAAGTACTTGCTCGATTGATCATTCCTGGAATATTATGATCAGCCAATGCTGAACTAAAGAATATTACGTTCCCTGTTTGACCAGCGGATAATGTGTGTCCCCTTTGTATATATGTATAAGCGTCAATGAAACCACCGCAAAAAGTTAAAGCACAAGCTAATTGCCTTGATTCTGCTGGCTTAGCACTATTAAAAATATCTCGCAAATTTCCTCTTAAACTCATTAATATCCCCAATCCTTCAAAATCCTAGTCTTACAATATTAGATGTTATTTGCGGTAGAATAGCCTCAAAGGTTGAGGCTACGAGATTGAAACTGTCAAATCTTTTGTGTAAATAGATCTTTCTCATAGATTGATTTTTTATTCTTTATTTAATCAAAGTAAGATTCTAAGGTGTCCTGAACCTGACCAAAGCCTTTGTGAATTCGGTTGAAGTAGCGGTCATTGTAACTCATTGCTTGGATGCCAATAAAAGTATCAAGCGACTGTTCAGTCGGAAACTCTGCTTTAGGCTTAGCCTTGCGCTTAATGACGTTGTTAAAAGCTTCAATCATGTTGGTAGAGTAAATTGAAGCTCCGATCTGCTTAGGATAGCTGTAAAAGACCAGCAGATCCAGCTTGATGTCTTTCAGGTTTCTTATGACATGATTATAACTCTTGTCCCATTTGTGGCATAGAAGGCATGCAATACATCAACAGCAGCTGCTTTATTGGCTTGCTGGTGAATCTGCTTGTTCCCGTTCATAATTGCCTTGCGATCCTCCACGCGTACTTTAGCGCAGATATTACGCATGACATGAACCAAGCAACGCTGGAAATGAGCTTGAGGATAGGTCTTTGCCAGTGCTGTCTTCATGCCCACAACGCCATCTGAAAGAAAAAGCTCTACTTGCTCTAAGCCGCGAGATTTCATGCTTTGGAGCAGCTCCGTCCAGACTTCAATGTTTTCATTGGGCGCAATGCAGTAGTCGATAACTTCCTTGTGGCCATTAGGTTTGATACCAATGGCAATATAGACAGCTTCACGTTCAAAAGTTTTTCGGCGCAGAGAAACGTAGGTAGCGTCTAGATAAACGCAGAAGAACTTATCGCTCAGCTTACGCTTGTGATAGGCCTCTACCTTGGGGATCATCTGCTTAGAAATATTGGATACTTGAGCGGGGCTGTAATGGCTGCCATACATTTTTTCAATCAAATCAGCTATCTCTCTGGTAGTTACGCCGAATTATCGGTATTCCAGCCGTCTCTTGCATCTTGCATAAGGATTATAACCTAAAAAAGCAGTTAATTCAGCTTCTAACAAGTCATTAACTGCTTGTTGTAATTCTTTACGCAATAAATCATTAATTTTGTCTTGATTGAATAGTGCTTGAGCCATATTTTTGGTAAAATCATTCATGAAGGAGTTCTTCTTTCTGTATGTTGTTTTTTTGTTCAATCCAATCATACGAGAAAGGAACTCCTTTTTCTAATATTTTCAGAAATTAATTTAAGGAATCATTCATCCTTACACAAACTATTTTACAGTCCCCGAGATTTGCTTAATTAATAAATAAAGCAATATTGATGTTTAATATAATACAAGTTAATACTATTTAAAATAGTTTATTCATTTTCCACCTAATCTTTTATAAGCTATACACATAAGAATATAAGTAGTTTGAAAGGATCGAATGCTTTGTGAATATTAATTTAGGAGAAGAAATTTCCCGTAGAAGACGTGAACAAAAACTCACGCAGGAAGATCTTGCTGAACTCAGTGATCTTTCAGTAAATTTTATTTCACGTTTGGAAAGGACCAAGGATCAAAATATTAGTATTCAAAAGCTTGATTCAATTGCAAGAGCTTTGAATACTACTACACCTGATATCATTAATAACGCTTATCGCGTTAAAAAGATAAAGCCCGAAGGTCCAGTGAATAATACGCCTGTTTTCATTCAAAAAGTAAATAATGAATTAAGAAAATTACCAGCCGCTAAGGCAGAACGTGTGTGTAAATCACTCATTGTCCTTTTAAAGGAAATGAACTAAAAGAAAAATAAGAGCTATTGTCGATTATTTTGACAATAGCTCTTATTTTGTTAGTCTTCCAAAATTGAACCGTCAGTATCAATTGTATTGATTACAACGTCTTCTAATGGCTTATCCATCTTGTTTTTCTTGACTTTAGCAATTTCATCTACTACATCCATGCCATCAATAACTTGGCCGAAGACTGTGTGACGACCGTCTAGCCAAGGTGTACCACCCTGCTTGTATGCATGAATAATTTCCTTAGGATAACCGGCTGGTTCCATTTGTTTAATATAGCGCTTAGGCATATTTTTGTTTTGAACAATGAAAAATTGGCTGCCATTAGTATTAGGACCTGAGTTGGCCATTGATAAAGCACCACGTAAGTTAAATAATTCTTGAGAGAATTCATCTTCAAATGGGTGATCCCAGATACTTGTTCCGCCAGTACCGTTACCTTCAGGATCTCCACCTTGAATCATAAAGTCGCTGATTACTCGATGGAAAATTGTTTTATCATAATATCCCTTTTGAGCCAATCGCACAAAGTTTTCAACGGTCATTGGTGCTTGCTCAGGGAACAATTGAATTTTTATATCACCGTGATTAGTCTTAATGGTAGCTTTTGGTCCTTCTACCTTATCTAAGTTTAATTGTGGGTAATCCATATTTATTCTCTTTTCTATAAAATTGATTTAACGCGAACGTCTACGTTTTAGCTTAGTATTTAGTTTTACCAAACGTTCTCTATTATAACGTTGTACGATTATGAAGCAAAGTTCAAACATCATTGCAACAATTGATGTAAGTACAAAAATGTATAGATCACCAAAGTAAATTGAAAATGCAATTGGAACCAAACTAAATATAAACATTAGTTCATGAATAAGCTCTGCCTGACACATATTGTTTATGATATTGTCGAGGTTCTGAGTTTTTAAATCGAATAAAGTTGAGTCATAAGTTGGAAGAAACTTTTTCCAATCTTTGACGTGCAATATGCGATAAAATTTATTTTCTATCTTGGTTTGATGAAACCATTTGTTGTTAGAATTCACACCTAATAACATTGGCCCTACTACATTTCCAATAATCCAACGCATGAAGAAATGATACCAAATGGTGATAAACGTCGCAAATAAGGCTATGGACAGTTTATCCTTATGAATAATAAACAAGATAAAGCTTAGTATCATTAACGCCGTACTGATAATGACTATTGTGTTAAATAGTTTTTTCATAATTGACATAAAAATAAGAGGCAGTTATATCAACTACCTCTTATTCGTCCACTTTAAATTAAGCGTTGAAAGCATCAGTAAGTGGTGGAACAACTTGCTTCTTACGTGATACAACACCTGGCAATTTAACTTCTGAATCTTCAAGCTTTGTGTTAAATGCCTTTTCAAACAATGCCTTAGTTTCGTCACTACCTACAACCAAAGCTTCTGAGTCTGAATCAAGGATGTTGGTGATTAAAAGCATAAACATGTCATAGTTGTTGTCCTTTGAAGAAGCTTCCATAGCCTTCAAGAAAGCATCTTTACGTTTCAAAGCATCTGCTAAATCAACAACATTGATTTGTGCAACACGTACATTGTGGCCGTTTAATTCAAAACTCTTAGCATCTAAGTCAATCAAATCTTCTTCTGACTTGTCGTCGATGTTAGTACCAGCCTTAAGCATTGCCAAACCGTATTCCTTGTAGTCAACACCAGCAATTTTAGCTAAAGCTTCTACAGCTTCCTTATCTTCATCAGTAGTAGTTGGTGATTTAAGAAGCAAAGTGTCTGAAATAATAGCTGAGAGCATTAAACCAGCAAGCTTTTCAGGAATTTCAACGTTGTTTTCGTTAAACATCTTCCAAACGATAGTTGAAGTACAACCTTTAGGTTCTGCACGGTAGTACAAAGGATCAGCAGTATTAAAGTTCATAATTCTGTGGTGATCTACTACGTGAGTTACCTTAACCTTGTCGATGTCTGAAACACTTTGTTGTGGTTCGTTGTGGTCAACTAACATAACTGCCTTAACTTCGGGTGCTGCTTCCTTAATCACACGAGGAGCTTTAAAACCGAATTTCTTAAGAGCATAAGCTGTTTCATCATTAGGTTCACCCAAAGCAACAGCTTCAGTATTGTAGCCTAACTTGTTTTGCAAGTATGAAAATGCAATAGCAGTACCGATAGCATCAGTATCTGGATTTTGGTGTCCGAAAACGAATTCTTTTTCCATTAAATTAATTGCCTCTTTTTCTAACTTTATTTTTGTTTTACTTCTCTTAATAGTCTACTAGAATCTAAGCGTTTATCCAAGAACATTTCAAATTCTTTTAGCATATTTTCCATTCTTGGAATTTCTAACTTACCCTTACGGTAGACATAAGAAATATGGAAATCATGCTCTCCTTGTAGGTAAATAGGAGTTAAACTGATTTCATCTTTGTGGGCGTCATAGTAGGATTGAGTAACATAAGTATCGTAGTCTGTTACTTCTGTCATTTGGACCATTTCTTTAGTAGAAGCAATCTTCATAGAAATATCTGGTTTGTGCTTTTTACCAAATAGCTCGTACATTAAGTGAGTTACGTAAAAGTCATCTGGATATGCAATCCATTTTCTGTTGATGAAGCGTGATACTGGATAAGTTTCACCTGCTTCTACAGTTGTCTTGTGTGTTAAAACAACTAAGCGATCAGAAGAAATGTCATTGTGATTGTATTGATGACGCAAATTAGTTTCTTCCTTCTTGGTGTTATCTGGCAAATACATAATTGCTAGATCTATTAAATTAGTGTCGAGTCTACGCCAAAGCTCTTTTCTATCGTAGTAATCGACTGAAAAAGTAACTTCTGGATATTTTCTGTGGAAGAAGCGTAGAAATTCGTAAAAGACATCAGCTTGCAGAGTATCCAAAACTCCAACAGAAATATTACCCTTGTCGGCTTGTGTGTATTCTTGAATGTCACTTACAACACCATTGATAGTGCTCAATAGTTCAACTGCGGCAGACTCCATTTCCTTCCCTGCTTCAGTTAAGTACAATTTCTTACCCATTTGGCCAAATAAAGGAGCACCAATTGCATATTCCAATTTTTTGACTTGTTGGGTTAATGCAGGTTGAGTGATACCAAGAATTTGAGCAGCTTGAGTGTAGTTCATGGTGTCAATCAATTGTAAAAAGTAACGTAAGGATTTGACCGAAAGTATAGTATCTGTTTTAGGCATAGTAATTATCTTCTTCCCTAAAATATTATTTAATAATAAGCCGTGTCCCATAACCATCTTCATTATCTATCCAAAAATAAATAGTGTCAAAACAAATGTCTTAACACTATTTATAAATATCTAAGTTTAAACTAATTAATAATAAAAAACTAATCTTGGCTACTAATTGGTCGTCCTAACTCAATACTTGTTGGGATTCCATCTGTTGTTGTATCGATGACGAATGAACCATTTGAATATCGATCGCCTAAAGGATATTCATTAGTTTGAATCTTAACGTGACGATCACTAGTTGTTGTAATATGCAATACATGATCTTGAGCATATGGTACCAAGGCAGCGATTCTATGTGGCTTAGTCTTTAATTCACGCAATACTAGGACGCCTCGTTTAGCTCTAGACACTTTATTAACCAATTTTAATTTGAACTGCTTAAATGCACCACGCTGAGTAATCAAACCGACATGTATTAAATCAACATATTTATTATCAACTAATACATAATTTACGATATAGTCGTCTTCTTTAAGATTGGCTGATTTAACACCCACAGCCTTAGAACCTGATGTAGGAATTTCACTTATATCATATCTAATTGCATAAGCCCGATGAGTAAATAAGGTAATTTCCTTTTTAGCATCAGGTTTAACGGCATCTACACCAACTAATAGGCTATCCTTATTCTTTAATTTGATTGCGGTCATAGCACGAGATTTGTAAGTTCTCGTAGGCTGCAAGTTAGCAAGTTCCAATTGTTTGATATAGCCATCATTTGTAGCCAACAAGAAATTGATATTTGCGCTTAACTTGTCTAAAACAAATACACGAATGATCTTTTCGTCATTATCTAGACCTATTTCTTGAGACAAGTGTTGTCCTGTTTCTTTCCATTTAACTTCGACTAATTCATGAACTGGACGATAAATCACATTGCCTCGGTTGGTAAACAGATAAAGATTAGATAATATCGATAGTGTGTTTTCATAAACTACCTTGTCACCATCAGGCAAACCATTATCCGCATCATCTGTTGACTGATATGATCTGATAGATGAGCGCTTGAGATAGCCATCACGACTAATCAAGACACGTACTTGTTCATCAGCTACTAATGCCTTTTCATCAATTTCAACTTTGGCACTTTCTTGAGAGATTTGAGTACGACGAGGGTTGCTGAATTCTTTCTTTACTGCTGAAAGTTCCTTGATTATTTCTTTTTCAAGGGTCTTACGGTCAGACAAAAGTTTGCGGTATTTTTCAGCTAACTTATTGAGCTTATCTTGTTCAGCAATCAATTCGTTTACATCAGTATTGGTTAATCTGTAAAGTTGTAAAGAAACGATAGCTTCAGCTTGCTTTTCAGTGAATTTGTATTTAGCAATTAAATTCTTCTTGGCATCAGCTTTGTTCTTAGATGCACGAATAGTCTTAATTACTTGATCCAAAATATCCATTGCGTGAATTAAACCTTGGATAATTTCTAAACGAGCTTCAGCCTTGTTTAAATCGAATTTAGTACGCTTAGTAACAACGTCAACTTCATGTTCCAAGTATGAAATTAGAATATGCTTTAACCCTACTTGAACTGGTGTCATGTGGTCAATTGCAACCATATTGAAGTTATAAGATACTTGCAAATCAGTATTCTTAAACAAGTAGTTTAAGATGTTTTGTGCATCAGTATCTTTCTTCAATTCAATTACGATTGATAAACCATGACGGTCAGTTTCATCACGGACTTCTGCAATACCATCGATTTCCTTGTTTAAGCGGATTTCATCGATTTTCTTTACAAGAAGAGATTTATTAACATCAAATGGAATTTCAGTAGCTACAATTTCTTGACGGTGTCCACGGATATCTTGAATGCTTGTTTTTGCACGAACTTGAATACGACCGCGACCAGTCTTGTATGCTTCTTTGATCCCCTTGGTGCCCATAATGATAGCACCTGTAGGAAAATCTGGTCCCTTAACGTATTTCATCAAGTCCTCAAGAGTTGCATCAGGATGCTTTAATAAATAAATTGTGGCATCGATAACTTCTCCTAAATTGTGAGGTGGAATCTCAGTGGCATATCCTGCTGAAATACCGGTTGAACCGTTAACTAATAAATTAGGGAAACGTGCTGGTAATACAGTTGGTTCATATTCGGTATCATCGAAGTTGAGAACCATATTGACAGTGTCTTTATCAATATCTTGTAAAAGCATATTTGAAATCTTGCTTAAACGAGATTCGGTATAACGCATTGCGGCTGGCCCATCACCATCCATTGAGCCATTATTACCGTGCATTTCTACTAATGGTTCACGCATCTTCCAATCTTGAGACAAGTGAACTAAAGCACCATAAATAGAACTATCACCGTGTGGGTGGAAGTTACCCATGATGTTTCCGACAGCTTTAGCTGCCTTTTTAAATGGCTTGTCGTAGGTATTTCCATCCTGGTACATTGCGTATAAAATACGACGCTGTACGGGTTTTAAACCATCACGAATATCTGGCAACGCACGTTCTTGAATAATATATTTAGAATATCTTCCGAAACGCTCACCCATAACTTGTTCAAGGGGCATTTCGCGAATTCGTTCTTTTGTGGCCATTAAATTAAAAACCTTCTTTATTCATCTTCAGATTCTAGAATTGAGCCGTCTTCGCCCATTCTGAATTTGACATTTTCTTCAATCCATTTTCTTCTTGCAGCAACTTTGTCGCCCATTAAGGTAGTTACTCTTCTCTCGGCTAAAGCGGCATCATCGATTTTTACTCTAATCAACATTCTAGATTCAGGATCCATGGTTGTTTGCCAAAGCTGTTCAGCATTCATTTCACCAAGTCCCTTAAATCTTTGCAAGGAGTATCCACGACCCATTTTCTTTTCGTCTTCTGCTAGTTCTTCATCAGTCCAAGCATATTGGATCTTACTCTTTTTGCCACGACCTTTTTGCAGACGATAAAGAGGTGGCAAAGCAATATAAACTTTACCCTTCTCGATCATCGGGCGCATGTAGCGGTAGAAGAAAGTCAATAACAAAATTTGAATGTGAGCACCATCATCATCGGCGTCAGTCATGATAATAACTTTGTCATAATTAGAGTCATCTACATTAAATTCTGTTCCGACCCCCGCACCAATGGTATAGATCATTGTGTTAATTTCTTCATTCTTGAAGATATCTTGCAATTTAGCCTTTTGAGTATTCAAGACCTTACCACGAAGAGGAAGAATAGCTTGGAAGCGTCTATCTCTACCTTGTTTTGCTGAACCACCGGCAGAGTCCCCTTCTACTAGGAATAGCTCATTTTTCTTAGGATTACGTGATTGAGCAGGGGTAAGTTTACCAGAAAGGACTTCCTTCTTACGTCTCTTTTTGCCGTTTCTGCTTTCATCTCTAGCTTTTTTAGCGGCTTCACGTGCATCCCTAGCTCGTTGAGCCTTCTTAACCAATTCCTGAGCTAACTCACCATTTTCCATGAGATAGTAAGACATCTTTTCATATACAAGTGAATCAACCGCAGAACGTGCTTGGGGCGTACCTAGCTTACCCTTAGTCTGTCCTTCAAATTCAAGTAATTCTTCCGGAATCTTTACTGACAATACCGCACTTAAGCCTTCACGATAGTCGGATCCATCAATATTCTTATCCTTTTTGCCAAGTAAACCTTGCTTTTTAGCATAATCGTTAAAAGCTCTAGTAAACCCACTACGCGCACCAGATTCATGGGTACCACCGTCTCCAGTACGTACATTGTTAACAAATGAAACTAAATTTTCTGAATAGCCGTCACTATATTGACCAGCAAATTCAATTTCCATGCTATCTTGTTTTCCTTCAAAATAGAAAACGTCACTGATTGTTCCTTTTCCTTCATTAAGGTAGGAAACAAATGACTTAATCCCGTCATCATATTGGAAAACATCATGATGTTCTGGTTCACGTTCATCTGTTAAAACAAATTTAACACCCTTAAGTAAAAATGCAGATTCACGAATTCGTTCTTGAATTGTCTCGTATTTATACTTAGTAGTTGAAAAGATAGTTTGATCAGGTTTGAAAGTAATAGTTGTACCTGTCTTATCTTTTGTTTTACCAACGCATTTAAGTGTACCAACAGGATGACCGCCATTTTTAAATTCTTCTTCATAGGCCTTGCCATCACGAACCACTCTTACTTTCATATAACTTGAAAGAGCATTAACAACTGATGAACCCACACCGTGAAGCCCACCTGATGTCTTATAGTTCTGTTCGGTAAATTTACCACCTGCATGAAGTACAGTTAAGATAACTTCAATTGTTGGCTTACCAGACTTGTGCATCCCTGTAGGCATGCCACGTCCAAAGTCTCTTACAGTAACACTATTGTCTTTATGGATCGTTACATCAATTTCTTCACCAAAACCAGCCATTGCTTCGTCGACTGAGTTATCGACAATTTCATAAACTAGTTGATTAAGACCGTGTATATCAGTTGAACCAATATACATACCAGGTCTTTTACGGACTGCTTCTAGTCCATGTAAGATTTGAATTGAAGAATCATCATAAGTATTAGCTTTTGCCACTAAAATTCCTCCACTTGTTCATAAATTCAGCAACTACCATATATTTAAAAGATAATCTTTGCTAAAATAGCGATAGATTAATAGGAGTTGTTAAATATGTTTGCATTAAAATTTGCATCGTTGTTTATTTTAGCATATTTGCTCGGATCGTTTCCGACAGGTATATTAGTTGGAAAAACCCTTTTCCATAAAGACATTAGAAAATACGGTTCAGGAAATATCGGGACTACAAATACATTTAGAGTTCTAGGTCCTGTAGCAGGCATCATCGTGTTCTTAGTTGATTTCTTTAAAGGAACGCTAGCTACACTGATTCCTGTCATTTTTAACTTAGGTCCACATTATCTTTGCCTTATTTTTGGTTTAGCTGCAATATTAGGTCATGCTTTCCCTGTATTCTTGAAATTCAAGGGAGGGAAGGCTGTTGCAACTTCAGCAGGTTTTCTATTAGGATACAATGTACATTTCTTCTTGATTTGTGCAGCAATATTCTTCCCTGTCTTGTTTATCACAAGTATGGTCTCATTAACCAGCTTAATCTCAGTGGTCCTAATCTTTATCGCTTCGTTCTTTTTCCACGACATTGCCTTGAGCATTATCAGTGGATTGCTTGTAGTCTTAATCTACTGGAGCCATAGAAGCAATATTAGCCGAATCGAACACCACCAAGAAAACATGGTACCGTTTGGTTTATATTACTGGTACAAAAAGAAACATGCTAAATAAACTAATAAGCAAAATATAAAACCAGCAAGTGTTTAACTTGTTGGTTTTTTGTTACATAAATTATTATACTTATACAAACAATCGTTCGCAAGAATAAAAAGCATAAATTAAGAAAGATATAACTATAAGCTATTCTTTTATTTTAGCAGTTTAAGTAGATCTTCTCTATTCATTGCAGCATTAGCCATATCTTTATTGTTTAGTATTGCTTGTGCAAGTTCTGCTTTCTTTTGCTGCAACTTGATGATCCGTTCTTCTATTGTATCTTGCGTGACCATCTTATAAATTTTAACAGAATTCTTTTGCCCTATTCTGTGTGCTCGATCTGTTGCTTGATTCTCTGCTGCTATATTCCACCATGGATCATAATGAATAACTACATCAGCACTAGTTAAATTAATACCAGTTCCCCCAGCCTTAAGAGAGATCAAAAAGACACCAGGCTGCTTTAATGAATTAAAGTGTTGAATATCTTCCTGCCTCTTTTCTTTTGGCGTAGATCCAGTAAGCATAAAAGTAGGCACCTTTAATTTCGCTAGTTTCTCTTGCAAAATATCTAGCATAGAAGTGAATTGGGAGAACAGTAAAATCTTATGTCCGCTTTCTAGATTGCTCTTTATTAAATCAATAGTCGCTTTTAATTTATCGGATTTGCCATGGTAATTATCATATAAAAGATGCGGATCACAGCAGATCTCTCGTAATTTAGTAATTTGTGCCAAAATCTGAAAACGAGACTTTTTAAAATCATCATCGTCTTGTCCATTTAATTGAGCAATAATTTTATTCATCTGCAAATGATATAGACCAGCCTGTTTTTGGTTCATCTTGATAGGAATAACCTCTTCGTCTTTAGCAGGCAAATCCTTTAAAACATCTTTCTTAAGTCGTCGCAAGATAAATGGAGCTACTGTCTCACTTAATGCAGATTCTAGGTCCTTATCTTCTTTTTTAACGATAGGTACTTCAAACTTCTTTTTGAAGTCCACATAAGAGCCCAAGAAGCCAGGCATTAGGTAGTCAAAAATACTCCATAATTCACTTAGCTTATTTTCAATTGGCGTTCCTGTTAGAGCTAATCTGTGTTGTGCCTTAATAACTTTAACGGATTGAGCCGTGATCGACTGGTGATTCTTAATATTTTGTGCCTCGTCTAAGATTTGTAAATCAAAAGATAAGTTGTGATAAGCTTCTAGATCGTGATTAAGCGATTGATATGAGGTAATTAGTACATCATATTTGTTTTGATGTACTAACATATTGCGTCGTTCATCATTGCTGCCGCCCAATACTCCAACAGATAACTCAGGTGCAAACTTCTTTATCTCAGCTTGCCAATTATAGATTACGGAAGCTGGTGCAATAACTAAACTCGGTAGATTACTCTTATGTTGCTGTTTTCTGGCTAAAAGTACAGCAATAACTTGTAAAGTCTTGCCTAGTCCCATTTCATCTGCTAATAGACCACCAAAATTATAATTAATGATTGTACTAAGCCAGTTAAATCCTGCTTTTTGATATGGTCTCAGCGTATTTTGAAGAGTTTGCGAAATTGCATCCCTGCGTATACGGTTGTTAGACAAATCAGCGATTAATCTATTAAAGGTATCATTAGTTGAAAAATGCAGAGCGCTCATACTTTTCATTTGCTTGGCAAAATAAAAGGCTCTGTACGCAGGTATTTGTAATTTGCCATGAATGAAATCAGTAAATTTGATGTTCAAATCATGCATTGTTTGCGCAAGTTGCTCTATTGTAGGCTGTTCAGTCTTTTGCAACATGCCATTCTTTAAAACAAAATAACGTTTCTTTTCTTGATAGGCTTTTAATGCAGCTTGAATATCTTCTAGACTATGCTCCTGACTAGTCAGATCTACATTAAGCAACTCATTTGTTAAGTTAACACTTACGCCAATTTGCGTATTAATCTTAATTCCTTTTAGCAATGATCTAAAATTAGCGGTAATTTGCACTTCACCGAGTTCTTTTAGCTTTTCAAGTCCATTATCCAAAAAATCCGCAACAGCATCCGCATCTTCATTTGGAAGAATATATTGTTCTTTATCAAAATCAGTAAAGTACTGCTTAAGCTTATTTTGAACAGATTCTTCAAGATCAGATTCTCGTTTTTCGTTTGCAACATAGTCACGATTTAATGGATATTCTGCATCCCCATATACAGTCATAGCTGTGCAGCGAATCTTACCATCTAGATAGTCTAATTTGAAAATAAACCTAGCTTCAGGTGGCAGCTTATCTTTTAACTCTTGTGCACCTGTTACGGATACATGCTCAGCTTGTTCTAATGTAGGCAAAATATTGCGTGCAAACTGTAAGACCGTCTTTTTACTGAAACGTAGCTCATCTCCCGGATGAAGTTTTAACTTCTGTAAATATTGTGGCGTCAGACCCATATACTTAATCCAAACACCTTTGTAATAGCCGTAATAACTATTTCTACCAGCGATTATAGTTCTAGCCGGAAAATCCTCAATTGTGACAACCGCTCCACCTTTATCAGCAGTAATGTTGATATTTAAGTCTAACTGATCAGAAGTATATCCTACTAAATGAGTACCTGAATAAAGCTTAGTACCGTTGTAAATTAGATCATTTACTTCATCAGCAATTGAATTTTCAATTTCAATTGAATCAAAATGGCTGCTTCCACTGTAATAAACACTTAAATTGCGTGCATCGATAATCCTTGCAATGAAATCAAGCCATTTCTTACTGTCTTGAGTCATTTGACTGGGATCAATTGGTTCATTAAAGAACTTCCCTAATTTTACTGGCGTTTGTTTATGCACTGCATTTATTAATGCATTTAGATCATTAATTTGGTATAAGTGTTTCTCTATTCCTAACTTAAAGGTTAATCGAGGCATTCTACCATAATTGTCAATTTGCGCTCTTAAAATAGTAGGACTTTTAACTTTAGCAGCATTGTCTGAATATAAATCTAACAACTGATTGGCGGCTTGATTGGTTACATCAAAAGGATCATCTTTAATATATTCTTTTAAAAACTTAAGTAAGGCAAAAATAGTAATCGTATCTTGATCTTTAATATCTGTTCTATTCTCAAAGTCGATAGTTAGAATTTGCCAGCGTGTGAATTTAATATATAAATTTTGCCAATTACCCTTTTCGTTTTCAAAATTCCAGATATATTCGTAAGCACGCATTTTGTCGTCGACTTTGCGGAAATTAATTTCCTGTAAGGTATCAATTAACCGCAATGCATGATCATAAGATTCTTGACTAAATGTTCTTTGACCGATAATTTCAAAAGGATCGATAGCAGAATTGGCTTGAATGATTGCTTGTTTAATCTGATCAGAGATTAAATCCTTAAAGTCGACTTGAGCGCCATCCATAACTGCTTGTGTGTCTGTATTATTTTGCTTTTCTTCTGCTGCCATTAATGCGGCTACTTGGTGTTTGCAGCGATGGCCTTTCATAGCCCAAGGACAATTACACTTTAATTTAGATGCTCGACCGTCTGGGCGTAAACGTCCAGAAACGTTATAGTATCGACCTATGCCACCTTGAACTTGAGCTGTGAAGTACTCTCGATCAGTGGCTAACTGAATGTTTTGTACCATTTGATTTTCAAAATAAATTTCCCCTCGATCTAAAATTCGTTGAGGAAATAATTTAGGCCATTGTGCCATCTGAACAACTCCTTAATTTGGTATAACTTTAAACTACAATACTACATATTAAATAGTAAAAGCCAGTAGAAAGAAATATAATTAAAGTAAAGAAAAATAAGATAAACAAAGAACGAGGTGTTTATTATGCTAGTAAGAAAAATCGTTAAAGCAGCCTTCTATTGTGGCATTGGTTTAGTTGTTGGTAAAACGATTAGTTCACAAAAACATAAAAATGATATCAAAAAGATCTTAAGTGCTAATTATATGGACGATCATACCAAAGTGGAATTAATGCAAGACTTAAATGGAATAAAAGTTGATCATAAAAAAGATAAAAAAATTCAATTGGATAAAAACTTAAATACTGTGAAAAATAAATCTGTTATTTTGGCTAAGAAAGTAGCATATAAATTGGCTAAATAAGGGATGCACCTCGTTTTAGGGGTGCTTTTTTTTATGATAAATTTTATTAAAAATTGCGAGCATTTTAGTATTAACAAATGTCGAGTTCACATTATAATATGGTTGTAAGGAGTGCAGTATTAACATATTTGCTTATAGAATCATATGATAGTGTAAATGAAATACGAACAGATAGGGGTAATTAAAATGACTCAGCAATTTGGAAGACTAACTGCTGAAGATTTGGATTGCTACAGAGAACTGTTTTCAGGCATTACTAAGAAACTTCAGCGGTTTTGCTATAGTAATTTTTATATTTTTGATGTACAAAAAACTATTCGGATTCTAAAAATTTATCGTCAATGGTTAATCGCACAAGAAGATATAGGTTTTAATGATCTGTATCAGAAGTTCTGGGAAGAATCTGAGATGGATATTACAGGCGTATCTTTACTGCTACTACCTAAAGGCCACAACAAAGAACGAGAAATTAAGCGGATTGATGATGTAATCGTATTAATCGATCAGTTTGGTACATCATACGTATTTAATGATGTACAATCTAACGCTGTTGGTTTTGCGGAAAAAAGTTATCTTTATCCTGCAACTCGCGAGAGTTTAGAGGAAATCTATCACCGTAGCGTGAAGGAAGAAAATCGTGAATACTGTCGTAATATCAAAGACTATCTAGAAGTTTATCCAGAACCCTACCCCGACTACGATAGCTTGGTAAGTTTCTTTGATGATAATGAAAAAGATGTAAATGCGGATTCGAATATTTACGATTGAAAAAGTATTCTATATCGTTAATTGTTTTAGTACAATATTTTGTTGGAAAGTGATAATTACTGTATTTTTTGGGGAGATGTTGATGCAGTTTGCGTTAACACAAAAGTTGAGTTGAGAGTAAATTAAAAGATATGAGATGTTAAAAAAGAGATGACTACAGGGGTCATCTCTTTTTTGTGCTTTTAGAAGAATAATTTACTCATGATGATCATGAATACCAATAAACAGGTTGAACTGATTGCTGCTGCTCCAAATACTGAACCACCACGTTTGAAGATAACTTTGAAGTTAACAGAAACACCTAGTGCAGCCATAGCCATCCCTAGGAAGATGTAAGCTACTTGTACTAAAGCATCTAACAAGCTAGCTGAGAATGGTAAGTAAGTACCTAAAACACTAGTTAAAATAAAGCCACCTAAGAACCATGGAATTGGTAATTTACCAGTTGTGTTAGTATTTCCAATTGTGTTTGCGTTTACTTTAGCTGAACGGCGTTGGTATAAGTAGCCAATAATCAATGCTACAGGTGCCAAAAGGATTACACGAGATAATTTCATGATTAATGCACTATCTAAACTGACGTTACCAAATGCACCACCTGAAGCTACTGCGTGGGCAATTTCGTGTAACGAACCACCAGCGACAATACCAAATTGAGAATCAGTTAAACCTAAGATTGGTTTAAGTCCAATTTCTAATAAAGTAAATACTGTACCCATTACGCATACAACTGCTACAGCTAAAACTTCGTTTTCTCTTTTTCGTTCTTCACTAGCAGCTGTAATTTGTGGGGACACACCCATTACGGCTGCGGCACCACAGACACCACATCCGCATGCTGATAAGAATGCCAATTCGTCTTCTGCACCAAATTTACGGCTGAGCCAGTAAGTTAATGAAATGGTGCCTGCGACTGCAAGTGCAGCTACCAAGATGGTTTTAATACCTGCTGCTGCGAGTTTCTCTAGATCAAGTCTAAATCCTAACAAAATAATTCCTAATCTTAGGAATTTATTTGAAATAAAGCCCATGCCGCTTGATGCTTCTTTACGAGTCTTCTCCGGTGCTAATTGCATAAGAATTCCCAACAGAAGTGCTAATACCAAAGCTCCAATTAAGTTAGCGTATGGTAGTTTGGCTAAAAGAATACCAGCAAGAGAACAAGTCAAAGTCATGATGGCTGCTAGCCTAAATGATTTAGTTTTGATAATTTCCAATAAAAGGACCTCCAAATATATAAAGTTGTTTTACAAAGTACCCGAACTTTGTTTCATTACATTGCTCATAATATCACAATATCAGTATAAAAAATGACACTGCGTCTCTTTTTTATAATTTCTTAAGAAATACTATAATTGGATTTGTAAGACTAAATATATAGATTCTTTATAAGAAAATGAATGATAAGTATGGAGAAAATAACCCTAAATCAACTTTACGACATCATGTATGATCATATGTATCCCACTGGCTGGTGGCCTGGACGCAGTGATTGGGAAGTGATCTGGTCGACAATTTTAATTCAAAATACCAACTGGAAAAATGTAGCTAAAGCACTCACCTCTCTTTATTATGCTACTGACTTTTTACCTCAAAATATTTTAAATATGACAAATGAAGAACTGAGCAAAATGATTGCTTCTGCTGGTTTTTATACTCGCAAAACACAAACTATCAAGAATGTTGCCACCTATTTTAATGACAACTTTGATTGCGATTTAGAATTAGCTCAGGAACAAAATAAACGTAAATTACGCCAAGAAATTTTATCTATTCATGGTATTGGCCCTGAAACTGCAGACGTTATTTTGATGTATGGCCTTCGCAAAGATGAATTTGTGGTTGATACATATTCTCGCCGTTTATTTACCTGTTTGGGTTGGAAAAATGTGCCGCCATATAAAAAAGCAAAAGTTTTGATTGAGAAGAATCTAGATAATTTCACTTTACGTAATTATCAGAATTTTCATGCGATGATAGATACTTTTAATCAGGAATATAAGTTGCCACAACAGTTTGATAATTCATTTTTGGCGAAATATGAATTAATTATTCCTTATTAGATTGATTGTGGAAGAATTTTACTTTTAAGGAAAAGAATATGATTGAAAATTATTTGCTTGAAGAACTAGTTACCGTTGCCGCTAATACTCCAGGGCCGCTTATTGTATTAAGTTCACTGAAAGATTCAAATATAAAAATTATTGATAATTAATTCAAAATAAAACAGAAGAATTATTAGCTGAAAGTCAAATTACCTGTTTTTTAACCAATCATCCCCTTGAAATGCGCGATATTACATCGATTTATCTGGGCACTGAAAACATGTCTGTAAACTTGCCGCAAAATAATCCATTAGCTAATAAAAAAGAACTTAGTTATCAATCTTTAAAAGGAAAAACTATTATCAGTCCCGATAATATTGGCCTTTGGCGTCAGATTTATGAACATGAAATTCCGGATGGCCAATTTGTCTATCAAACTAAATCTCATGAATATAGCGAAATATTGAATTATTCGATTTTGCCATATTTCACTACTAACGTGACTGTGATGGACGATAATTGGGGACTCAATTTGCCTGGCAATCGTGTGAATATCCCTATTAAAGATGAAAGTGCTCATCAAAAATTCTATGCCGTCTTTTTAAAACAAAATAAAAATCGACTCATGCCCCTGATCAGTAGTTTGCAAGATCAATGGGCTAAAGTCGATTAACTTAATCATCATAGTCTTTGTTATAAATATAGCGATGCAGCCTAAGATAAAGATCAAAAAGCTTTTGTTCATTTGCATTGTCTTTAGGGTGATAATATTGTTTGTTTTCCAATCCTTTAGGCATGTAATTTTGTTTAGCAATTTGATGTGGCTGCTCAAAGGGAGATTCAATCAATACCCGTTATTTCTTCAGAATGCTTGTAGTGCATGTCCCGTAAACCACGCGGCATGGGATGCTGACTAGGATATTCTGTATCTTCATCAAGTTTATCCCATATTTCATCAAAACTTCCGGATTTTGGAGATAAACACATTAGCATCGTTGCAAACATTAACGGATATTTTGCTTTGGGCATCCCTACCTTTTCGGCTTGATTAGCTGCAATGACAATTTGAGTCACCTGCTCGGGATTAGCCAAACCAATATAGGTATAAGGTATTTCTCTGAGTCTTCTAACCACTGAAGGCAGATCGCCATTTTTTAACAAAACAGCTAAATAATAAAGTGCCGCGTCGGTATCTGAACCGGCCATTGAGTCAGAGTAAGCAGCCAAGTAATCATAATGCTTGGTTGCTTTTTTGTCATATGCAAAATGCTGTTCTTTTACAAATTGTTTAACCGCTGAAGTAGATAACTTATCTGGATTAGTTGCCTGAATTACTTCCAAAATATTCAATGCAACACGTAAATCTCCGTCAGCAGAGGTGGCTATTAACTTGATTGCTTCCTCATCAAACTGATCATCTTTTAAATGATAGATTTTTTGGATTGCTCTATTTAATACCGTTTGAATATCTTTATCAGTTAATGCCTTAAATTCAAAGATCTGGCAACGTGACCGCACCGCCGGAACAATTGACATGATAGGATTCTCAGTAGTTGCACCAATCAATATAACGTGACCGTTTTCTAAATATGGCAGCAAAAAATCTTGCAAAGTTTTGGTCATCCGATGAATTTCGTCGATAAGTAAGACAAAAGTTTGATGAGGATATGTATCAATGATATTAAGCAACTTAGCTTTATTATCAATAGAAGCGTTAAATGAAGCAAAAGCATACTCATTAGTGCGAGCAATGATTCGAGCTAAACTAGATTTTCCTGTTCCAGGAGGTCCCCATAAAAGTAGTGAGATTGGTACTTTTTGCTCAATAATTTGACGAAGAGGCTTTCCTTTTCCCAGTAACTCTTGTTGTCCCACGATTTCTTTTAGGTTGTTAGGTCTCATTTGATCAGCCAAAGGTTGATTGAAAAGCAATATCTTCCCTTCTTTTCTTTCTGAATTAAACACTTATTAATATAAGCTTTTAACCAACTTTAATGCAAAATAATTGACTTAATTAAAACAAATGTTCACTTTTTTATAAAAATCTCTTTTATTTTGATCATATGTTTGGTATATTCTTTATGCAAACAAATGTTTTTAATTGGGAGTAAACTATGAGAAACTTAATTTATCACCTAAAACCTAGACTATATCCGCCTTTTAAGTTAATGGAAAAGACTACTGAAGCTAATGTAGAGCATTTTAAGGTCTATATTGATGAGAGTATTCTTTATGAACAACAAGAAGAAATGATGATTGCCAGACGCTTCATTGTTGCCTTTTATACTATTAAGGCTAAGGATATTGAAAGGCTAAATTGTGCTTATAAACAAACCATTTATGCTAATAAAGCAACACATGAAAAGAAAAAATCAGGTATCAGATAAGACTAACAGGCAAGCTCTTGAGATAGCACAGAATTATTTAGTAAACGCGACTGTGCTAGAGCGTTCAGCAATTGATTATAGTCAGTTTGGTGCTTGGAAAAAGAATATGTATTTAAGCTTGGAGCTCTTGTCATATATTCAGCCCATTAAAAATATTCTTTTGCAACTCAAAAATTGTGCAAAAACTGCTGAAATTATAGTAGATGCTGTTATTGATAGAACTTCGCAGAATTGTATTGATCCTTGTTTGAGTTTAAATAAACAATTGTTGGATAGATTAGCTCAAGAAGTAAGCGATTCGGACAATTGTGTAGTAATTAACTATCAAACCGTCGATAGCAAAGAAAGCTATGGTATCCAAGTAGCTGATATGTTTGCAGGAGCTTATCGAAAAGAGCTGTCTTATCACAGAAATGAACCTTTAGTTAGCCTAATCCCCTTTCCCTATCAAAGAAAAATCTTGGATTCAGAGCTTAAGCAGAATTCTGACTTTTTAAAGATACTGGGTCAGTTAGTGTATGAACAAATGCCACAGGATAATTTGCCGGCTCCGCAGGTTGCTACTAATGGAGCGATAGTTAAAAGCAAAAGTAAGTGGAGCTGTCATCCTATTACATTTCTGAGGAATCTTTTTAAAAGAAAAGATGATAGTTTATACGTTGAAAAAGATCCTTTTCTAGAAATGATGGATTTACTTCGTAAACTAAAGACGGTCAATAATAAAAGAAAGCGTAAGAAAATCATCGCACTCTGTTGCAATTTAAATACGCAATTGGATGATTTGGTTAAACGCGCACGACTTAAGCCTCATGCTTTTGCTGCAACTTTAAGTAAAAAGCTTGACGATAAGCACTACGAAAGAACATTGGTAAATTTACGACACAATTTAAAACAAATGAACAAGACTTGTGTTAATAAATCTGCGCGTAAATTTATGACAGATGAACTAAAAGCATTTAATACTAAAATAAAGAAGTATTGCTAATATATATTTGAAATTATTGTATAAAGGAGAAAAATTATGACTAAAGTTGCTGTAGTTGGTGTAGGACGTATGGGAAGTGCCATTATTAAAGGACTTAAACACAATCCTAAAAATCATATTATTGCTGAAAATCTAGTTAACCCACGAGTATCAAAATTAGCTAAAGAACTAGAATTTGAATTAGTTAATACTCTAGCTGATTTAGTTGAAAAAAATTCAGAAATTGTCATTTTGACAACGCCAGCGAATATTACTCTTGATCTGGTTCCAGAGCTGATGAATCTTGATAATGATACGATCATCCTCTCAGCCGCTGCTGGCATTGAATACAAAAAGATAAAGGATATTTTACCTAATCACACAGTTGCTAGAATTATTCCAAATATTCCTGTCGTAATCAATGCTGGAACTATTGGCTTATTTATACCTGAAACAGTTGATCAACATAAACGTCAATTCATTGTAGATTTTTTGAGCCAATTGGGTGATGTTATTCCAGTCAAGGAAGATCAATTAAGTATTGTGGGCACAATTGGTGGTTGCGGTCCTGCTTTTGTAGATGTTTTTCTTGACGCACTTGGGGATGCAGGTGTACTGAATGGCTTGCCACGAGATTTAACCAATACTTTAGCAGCAAGCATGGTAAAAGGTTCAGCTAGTCTAGCTTATGAAAGTAAAACTGCGCCAGCTATTCTGCGTGATCAAGTTTGCTCACCCGGTGGCACGACGATTCAGGGAGTAGCCAGTTTAGAGCAGAATGGTTTTAGATACGCGGTCATTGATGCTGTAAATAAGGCTAATAAAAACTAATTAAGTTATATAAAAAATAGAGGCCAGATGACCTCTATTTCTATTGTTCAATTTACTTATTCCACAAGAATTTGATTAATACTTTATCTACTTGCGAGTTATTGTGCAACTTAGAGTGTTGTGCATTCTTACCTTTGATTTTTACTACTTGATAAGATTTTGCACAGTCAGCAACCAAGTATTTCAAGGATAGGGATGAGACATTTTCTACTCTACCATCACTATTATTACCAATATCACCAATGATATTTAATACTTGAACTTGATTTTTAGGATAGGCTGTTCTTGCCTGTGTCATTTGCTTATAAGTGGCATTCATCTTATTAGGCTTGCCGTTTTTATCGAGTTTCATCCCTGCCGGCTGTTTAATAACACTTGGTAAACCATCAAAGGTCAAACCAGCAAAGTGACCAGCAATGTTAACTTCTTTTTGCAGCTGTGGCATCTTTTTGTTTTTGCCTTTTTGAAGCATGTAGTAAATAATTGAAATGTTGCCTAAAGAATGTCCAACCATATTGATCTTTTTAATGCCGTATTGTTTTTGTAAAGCTTTAACAACATTAGTGGCATAAACACCATGCTTATTAAAATCTAATTGGCGATTATTTTCATAGTTAACTTCACAAATTGGATTCTTAGCTCCTTTTGGCCATGAACCAATTAAAGTGACTCTACCGTTACCGTCCACTTCGGCTCTAATTACAGATTTAGTAACACCGGCCCCTACCATATGTTCCTCTGCATGATAAGATGAACCGCCACCATGGAAAAATAATGTTGGAGTTGATGTGATTAATGCCTTTTTAGTTGTTCTAGTATTTTGACTACTTGTACCTTGATTAGAAGTTGAATTAGAGCAAGCAGTTAAGAATATAGTAGCTAGAAAAGCTATTAGAATAAGATATCGTTTTTCTTCATTGTTGATCTACCCTTTTCTTATTTAATATCTTCCAATATTATATGCCTCTTTGATATTTTCATGTAATTCAAGCCATATGGATGCTAGTAAATTAGATTTAAAATAAACAAAAAACTGCCGAAATCTATCGACAGTTTTGTAATAAGTTAAAACTTGATCTTATTATGCCTCAATTTATCCAAAAACTCTTGGTGCAGCTTTTCCATTTCTTCCATGGCAGGATCTCGGTCCATGAAGATATATAATACAGCACCGATAGCTGCTACAACTACTCCCACTAAAAGAGTTACAGGTGTGAAGTTAGTAACCATATAGCATGAGACAATCAAAGCAATAATTGGAATAGTATACTTACCAGGTAACTTAAATCCGTGGTTAGGAAATTCATTACTGTGTTTGAATTTAATTACAGCTAAGATTGATGGAACATACTGAATAAATGAAGCCAATACGGTACATGATACTAGGAATAAGTATGATTGAGTTACAAATACACCAGTTAAAATAGCTGTCATAATGATGCCGACCCATGGTGCATCGTGTTTATTCTTTTTGCCAACCCATGCAGGTAAAAATTTTTGTTCATTTGCGAGGGATGCAATCAAAGATGGAGCGTTAAATGATGCAGAAAATGCAACACCAAAGATTGAGATAAGCATACCTACGATAATGAATGAGTAGCCCCACTTACCAACGCCATTTCCTAGTGCACTTGCTAATGGTGTTGAATAAGTGCTTAATTTACTACCAACAAGGCCAATAGCTACAAACATCATTAAGCAGTCTAAAATAGTGACACTAACCATTACGGCTATTAGAACCCGTGGAATATTCTTTTCAGGATTATTCATTTGACGAGCCGCAATTGGAATAAATGAAAAGCCGGTAAACAAATAGAATATTGGAGTAAATGCTGCACCAAAGTGTTGCAAAAATGGTCCAGCCCCTTTCGTAGCTGCTACTGGAATAATTGGTGAGAAGTTACCTTGATGAATGAAGAATGCCCCTACAATGATAAAGATAAGCAATGTAATCATTTTTGCGGCTGCTGAAATATTGCTTACTAGTTTGACTAATGAACGACCAAAGAAGTTTATGATGGCGAATAAAATAATTAACCCAAATGCTAGTAAATAATAGATAGTTTGATTATTTAAGACTGGCCAAAAGCTCTTCAGCGTAGTTAGTAATGCGACAGTTTCAGCCCCTAATGTACAACAACCTAAAAACCAAGTAAAAACACCTAATTCGTATCCAGTGAATCGGCCAAAAGCATGATAAGCATATAGCCACGCTGCTCCAGACCCTTTAAATCTGCTTGATAAGTCTGCGTAGCATAGAGCGATCATTGATACAACGACGGCGGTCAATAATAATACCACGATTGCCATTAGATTCATCTCATGATAAATCTTGGCTGGCAGTAAGAAAGTACCTGACCCAATTACTGCGTTAATCCCTAAGAAATAAATAGAAATGAAGGACAATTTCTTAGGTTTCTTATCTGAATTTTCCATGATAAGCCTCGATTCTATAATCCTCCCATTACAATTATTATTTTAGGCCAAGAAGCTTCTGATTTTCAATAGGGATAGAAGATAGAGTAATTAATATACTGGCTTGTCTGAGCCTTGAGTTGCAGGGTCAGCAAAACCAATACTTTCCTTGGATCTTCAATGATGTTTTTAACTACGTCGGCAACACTCTTTCTTGAAACAGAAACACCAACATATTCTTCACCCTTTTGGGTAACGGTGTAGTTAGTGTCGTCACGATCGTTAAGCCATGCTAAACGTATAACAGTGTAATCCAAATCTGAATCTTCAACATATTTGTCTGAAAGAACCATTGAGTTATCAGGTTCTACCTTACCGCCAAAGCAGACGCTACGGTTGTAGTCACCGAATTTGCCAGGAACTTCATCATAAATACCCAAGATGTTTGAAGAAATAAGACGCTTTACACCTTCTTCATCCATGATCTTGATAACATCTTGAGTAACCTTAGCACCGGCACCATGGTCAACAAATGCTACAAAGACGATGTCTTGGCCCTTGATTGCTTTGCGTAAATCTTCTGGGTCATTAGCATCCCCATCAATAATAGTTACTTGAGGATTATCTTTTAAGCTGTCCAAACGGCTGGCATTTCTAAGGAATAAGGTTAAATGTACATCTTTATCATTATTTAAAATATCATTTTCAACTAAGCGAGCGATTTGACCATTAGCACCAATAATTGCTACGTTTTTTTTCATTGGTATTCTTCCTTTCTGTTCTTTTTGCATCTCATCTACATTTAATAGTATAGAAGAATCTGAATATAAAAAATTACTTATTAAGTATGGGGGCTATGCATAGAATGTATAGCAAAATAATAAGGAATAAAAAAGGCAGAGGAGTTACAGCTCTTCTACCCTTTTATATATTAATGATTATAAGCTTTATTTGTCAGCAACAATAACAAGTGACTTGATAGCTTCATGCTTATCCATTGCTTCATAGGCTTCTTGAATGTGATCTAAGTCAAAACGCTTAGTAAATACATTACCTGGGTTGATTTCACCATCAAGAACAGCCTTTAATAAGATGTTCTTGTCATAGGTAGTAACATTAGCAATACCACCACGAAGACCAATGTTCTTCCAGAATAAAGTGTTTGATGATGGTTCAATTTGAGGAACACCAACACGACCAATTACGGCACCTGGACGAGCGATCTTACCAGCTTGTTCAATAGCACTAACTGCACCAACACATTCTTGAACTGCGTCAACGCCAACGCCGTTAGTTAATTCCATAACCTTCTTGATAGCGTCATCGCCACGTTCAGAAACAATGTCAGTTGCACCAAATTCACGACCTAACTTTGCACGGTCTTCATGGTGACTCATAAAGATAATTCTCTTAGCGCCACGAAGTCTTGCACCGATAACACCACAAAGACCTACAGCACCGTCACCGATAACTGCTACAGTGTCACCTTCCTTAACTTCAGCACTAGCAGCTGAGTGATAACCAGTGGCCATAACATCAGCCAAGGTCAAGAAGTTATTAAGTTGTGCGTCAGTGTAATCTTCTGGCTTGCCAGGGATCTTAACTAATGCCCAGTTAGCATGTTCAAATCTAAGGTATTCACCTTGGTAACCACCGTTTGGTCCTTCGGTTGGTTCTAAGCATGAACCATCAAATCCGGCGCGACATGCTGCACATTTACCACAACCATGAGTAAATGGGGCGATGACAAAGTCACCTGGATGAACAGCAACAACATCGCTACCGACTTCTTCAACGATACCGATTGCTTCGTGACCTACTGTAGTGCCTGATTCACGTTTTGCAATACCACGGTACCACCATAAGTCAGAACCACAAACACAAGCACGAAGAATTCTAATAATAGCATCTGTAGGCTTCTTAACTTCGGCTGAAAATGGTGCATTCTATTTATTGCATCTAGGAAGTCTTGTAGATCGACAAAGCCGTATTCGTCTAACTTTAAACCATATTTACCTGGATTATGTCGTAAACAATGGAACATCTTTTTACTGATGAAAACATTACTGCGATGATCCGATCTGTTTTGCAATTTTTGTCACCTGAACTTTCACATCTATTTTAAGACAAAAATAAAAAATCCTTCTCTCCAACTACCCATAGAGAAAAGGATTTATTACTTATTCTAATTCGTCTTCAACTTGAGCAACTTTTTGTCCTCTTACAAAGTGAACTGCCAAACCGATTACCGCACCAACCAAAGCTGGAACAAGCCATGACAATCCCATGTTTGCAAGTGGCAATGCGTTTCTCCATGAAGCTACTGTCAAACCAAAACTACTTTGGCTAACTACGCTTGGAAAAGCCACTACCATATCACCTAATGCAGGAACAACAGTGAACAAGATTACAAAGAAGTAAACAACGCCATCTTTCTTAAATAATGGTGAGCAAACTGAAAGGATGATCAATACCATTGATAAAGGATATAGGAACATAAGCATTGGGGTTGACCAAGCGATGATTTGATCCAAACCAAAGTTAGCAGTTAAGAATGATGCCAAGCAGCTAAGTGCAAGCCATGCATGGTAGCTTACCTTTGGAAAATGCTTATGGAAATCTTGAGCAAATGCGGCAACCAAACCTACAGCTGTAGTCAAGCAAGTAACAGTTAACAAGAATGCAAGCAACGCTTGACCAAACATACCACCATAGTAGTTAACGATTTGGTTAAAAGCAACACCACCGTTGTCAGAAACATTAAACTTACCAAGTGACATTGCACCCATCAAGATGAGCAATAAGTAGATTAAGCCGATGGCAGCTACAGCTACCACCCCTGATTTAGCAACAACTTTTGATACGCTTTTTGCGTCTTTTTGTCCCATTCCACGTACAGCCGTTACTACAGTTACGCCGAAGGCCAAACCAGCCAAGGCATCCATTGTGTTGTAACCTTCTAAGAATCCATTAACTAAAGCTGAATGCTTGTAAGCTCCTGTTACAGCTGCAGTTTGTGGATTACCTAATGGGTTTACAAATGCGACAACGAATACTAAGAAAAGCAAGGCCAAGAATAAAGGGTTTAAAACTTTACCAACGTTAGATAAGATGTTGTTTTCATGATATGAAAAGGCAAATGCGGCAACAAAGAATAAGGCAGAGAATATTAATAAAGCTGGAGTCTGCATATTCTTGGGGATGAATGGTGCTACACCTACTGTAAATGAAACAGTTGCAGTTCTTGGTGTACCAAACAATGGTCCGATTGTTGCGTGGATCAATACCATAAAGACTACGGCAAATCCTGCACCAAGCGGTTTACCAATGTCATAAACACCTTCTGAACGAGTGATTGCGACTGCCAATACAGAAAGCAATGGCAACAATACACCGGTGATCAGAAAACCAACAGTGGCTGTACCCCAGTTGGAACCAGCCAATTGGCCCAAATGAAGTGGGAAAATTAGGTTTCCTGCCCCAAAGAATAATCCAAATAATAGAGAAGCAACGACTAAATATTGCTTCCAGGTCAACTTTTGAGATTCGAGATCTTTCATGTCTTCTTCTCCTGAAAAAATAAGTCTGATCACAAAAAAAGTCCCCCAGCCAAAATATCTTTGACTGAGGGACGCTCTAGCGTGGTACCACCCTTTATTCATATTGCTATTTCTAACAATACCTTTCACGTGCGGCCATAAAAAATATGGCGATACGTTGGCACTATAATGGGCGCTCCCACTGCTTCTTACTATTGATTAAGAAACAGAACTAGAAAGGGATTTTCATTTAATCTTAGATTTATCTCCTTGCACCTGACGAGACTCGCTGTTAATCAAGAATTAAATTACTCTTCTTTCTTTTGCTTTCAGATTGATTAAATTGTTAATCATTATTTTAATTAGATTGTCATGAAAGTCAACACTTTTTCAATATTTTTTATTTAAATTGTTTCCAATAGTCTGCTAAATACTTAACTGTTAAGCTTTCTGGCTTCTTAATTAAATCAGCTGGCTTACCTTCGGCGACTACCCGACCACCATTTTCACCACCACGTGGGCCAAGATCTAACATGTAATCTGCATTAACAATTAGATTCAAATCGTGAGTAATCGTAATAATCGTTGCACCTTGATCGAGCAACTTTTGCATTACTTGAACTAAAACTTTTACATCCAGTGGGTGAAGCCCAATAGTTGGTTCATCAAAAACAAATAAAGTGTCGTCTTGCTTATGACTTAAGTGAGTTACAAGCTTTAATCTCTGAGCTTCTCCACCGGATAAAGTTGGCGTACTTTCACCTAAGTGTAAGTAGTCTAGGCCAACTTCTTTAAGCAATTCCAATTCACGTTCGATCTTTGGCACGCGTTTAAAGACAGGTAAGGCCTCATTAATGTCTAAGTTTAAAACATCGACGATTGACAGATTAAGCCATTTAACTTGTTGAATCTTAGGATTGTAACGTTCACCATGACAGGTTGGACAAGTCTGTTGCATGTCAGGCAAAAATTGAATGTCTAGGGTAATAGTTCCAGTACCGCCACAAGTTGGGCAAGCTCCTTCTTTATTGTTGTAAGAGAAGTAACTAGGCGTGTAATGCTTTTCTTTTGCCATTGGTTGACGGGCAAAGAGTTTACGCAAATTGTCCATGATCGATGTATAAGTAGCGACGGTTGAACGCGTACTTTTTCCGATTGGCGACGCATCAACGCTGACCACGTTATGGACTGGTGAATTAAATTTTTTAATCTGCTTGGGTAATTTTTCGTCTTTACTTTGGTTTTGAATTGCTGGAACAAGTGAATCGAGGACTAGACTAGTTTTACCGGCACCAGAAAAACCGGTGACTGCAGTGATTTGATTAAGAGGGATGCCAGCTTTAATGTCATGCAAGTTAAAGTAGTGATCTACTTCAAAAGTAATTTTTTCAGTATTAACTTTCTCGCTTGTTTTTCTAGCCATTAATTTAGCTTTACCATTCAAATATGGTGCAATTAATGATTGCGGATCATTTTTAATCTCGACAGGACTGCCTTGATCCCAAATTTCCCCACCTTGCTCACCAGATCCTGGACCAATTTCGATAATTTCATCAGCAGCACTAATGATGTCGACATTGTGGTCCACTACGACTAATGAGTTTCCTTGATCGACTAATTTACGCAAAACTTTAATCAAACCATCAACGTTGGCTGGGTGTAAACCAATTGATGGCTCATCTAAAACATAAAGTACACCAGTAGTTTCAGTTCTGAGAGTTCTAGCTAATTGAATTCTTTGCAATTCACCCGTTGACAAAGTATTACCTGCTCTGGCCATAGTCAAATAATCAAGACCTAGATCTAGCAATGGTTGCAAATTATTTGTAAATTCATTGATCAAAGAACTGGCCATCTTCTGCATATCGTCTGGCAATTGAGCTAATACTTCTTTACTCCATTTAGGTAAATCACCTAGCTGCATTTGCTCTACTTGATAAATGTTTTTGCCATTAACCAGTTGTTTTAAAAGCTCAGGACGAAGGCGTGTACCATGACAAACTGGACAAGTTGAATAAGTAAAGAATTCAGCGATCCGTTTCTGTGCACGTTCGCTCTTACTACTTTTAGCAGATCGTAAAACTGCTTGAGTAGCATTTTCATAAAGGGCATTAAAATTATGGAAAACACGACCATTACTGGATATTAAGTCCATCTTGTATTTCTTCTCTGGACTATTTAAGACGAAATCTTTTTCCTTATCGGTTAAATCTTTAAAGGGAATATCAATTCTGACGCCAGCGTGTTGTGCCACATTTGGCATGAAGTTTCTACCTGGCAGATTCCATGAAGCTACTGCTCCGTCCTCAATAGAAAGATTCTCATCGGCGATTAATTTATTTTCATCAAGTTGGCGAACTTTACCAGTACCGTCACAGTTTTTGCAGGCACCATCTGAATTAAAGGCAAAATCCTCGGCACTGAACATGCGAAAATTAACACCACAGGTTGGACAAGTAATCATACCCATTTCGGCACCAGATTTCGCTGCTGCTTCTGCGATTTCTAAACTTGGAGCAACCCTGTGGCCATTAGGACAAACTGGTGAACCTAATCTTGAAAAAATTAAACGAAGAACATTGAAAGTTTCAGTTGTAGTTCCGACAGTGGCTCGTTCATTTGGAACACTTGGACGTTGACGCAGGGCTAAAGCTGATGGAATATGTTTTACACTTGTTACGTCTGCTTGTGTGCCCTGTTTAATTCGACGACGCATATAAGTAGATAAAGCATCGAGGTAGCGACGGGAACCTTCTTCATAAAGAATACCCATTGCTAAGCTAGATTTACCTGAACCGGATAAACCTGAAACAGCGACGAATTTGTGCAAAGGAATATCGACATCTATATTCTTTAAGTTGTGGACTTTTGCACCACGTACTTCAATTTTTGTTGGTAACGCCATAATCTCTTCTCTCGTTTTTTATTTTCAACATAATTAATTATAGAATTTCTTTTATAAATTAGTATAAATAGCACTACCTTTTCATTTATTTTTCTATTAACTTTTGGTATCGTGGATTTAACCAAATTACGAAAGGAAGATCCTATGACTTTTACAAAATTAGAAAACAGCAGTGATAAGGCTGTTGTCGCTGAAGAAGTAAAAATCTTGACCAACTTACTTAACGAATCCACCCGCCAACTAATTGGTGATGAAAAATTCGCTAAGATTCAAGATTTAATCAACATCTCAGCTAGTAAAGATCAAAAGCAACTAGAAGAGAAAATTTCTAGTTTAAGCAATCGTGAAATGATTGTTGTTGCTCGTTACTTCGCTACATTGCCATTATTGATCAACATCTCAGAAGACGTAGAATTAGCCAGCAAGGTTAACGTCTTCAACAATACTGATCAAAATTACTTAGGAAAATTAAGCGATACAATTGATCTTGTTGCTAAAAAAGACGATGCTAAGCGAATCCTTGAAAACGTTAATGTTGTTCCTGTTTTAACAGCCCATCCTACTCAAATTCAAAGAAAAACTGTTCTTGAATTGACTGATAAAATTCATCATCTTTTACGTAGCTACCGTGATGTTAAAAACGGTACTATTAATCAAAAAGAATGGACTGAACAACTTCGTGCTTGTATCGAAATCTTGATGCAAACAGATATCATTCGTGGCCACAAGTTAAAGGTATCTAACGAAATTACCAACGTTTTAGCCTACTATCCAAAAGCTTTGATTCCTGCCATTACTAAGTTCACAGCTCGCTACAAAGAACTTGCTAAGGAACACGATTTAACTTTGGATCATGCAACTCCTATCACTATGGGTATGTGGATCGGTGGTGACCGTGATGGTAATCCATACGTAACTGCTGATACCTTGGAATTAAGTGCTACCTTGCAAAGCCAAGTAATCTTTGAATACTACATGAAAGAATTGAAGAAGTTATACAGAGCTATTTCACTTTCAACTTCTTACATGCACCCTTCTGCTGCAGTTGAAAAGCTTTCTGAACTTTCAAATGATGATTCACCATTCAGAACCAATGAACCTTATCGTCGCGCCTTCTACTACATTGAAAGTCGTTTGGTTCACACAGAAAAGCAACTTTTAGGCGTCGTTGATAAGAATATTTTCATCAAGCCACGCGATCTTGAAAACCTTGAAAATATTCCTGTCTACAACGATCCTCAAGAACTTAAGGCTGATCTTGAAACTATCAAGGCTTCACTTGATGAAGATCATGATCAAGCTGTAACTCATAGTTTCTTTACTGAAATTTTAGAGGCAATTGATGTCTTCGGCTTCCACTTAGCCACTATCGATATGCGTCAAGATTCGAGTGTTAATGAAGCTTGTGTAGCAGAACTACTTAAGAGTGCTGGTATTTGCGACGATTACAGCGATTTAAGTGAAGATGAAAAGATCAAGCTTTTGCTTAATGAACTTGAAAATGATCCACGTAATTTACATGCTAACAACAAGCCTAAGTCTGAATTGTTGCAAAAAGAATTAAAGATCTACAAGACTGCACGTCAATTAAAGGATCGCTTGGGTGAAGATGTTATTAAGCAACACATCATTTCTCACACTGAAAGTGTATCTGACATGCTTGAACAAGCAGTTATGTTGAAGGAATATGACCTTTTAGATAATGAAAAAGCTCGTGTTCAAGTAGTCCCACTATTTGAAACGGTTGAAGACTTGCTTAATGCACGTGAAATTATCACTGAATATTTGAACTTCCCTATCGTTAAGAAGTGGCTTGCATCCCAATACAACTACCAAGAAATCATGCTTGGTTACTCAGATTCCAACAAAGACGGTGGTTACCTTGCATCATGCTGGAACCTTTACAAAGCTCAAAAAGATTTAACTGCAATCGGTGAAAAGATGGGCGTTAAGATCACCTACATGCATGGTCGTGGCGGTACTGTTGGCCGTGGTGGTGGTCCTTCATACGAAGCCATTACTGCTCAACCATTTAAATCAATCAACGATCGAATTCGTATGACTGAACAAGGTGAAATCATTCAAAACAAGTACGGCAACAAGGACACTGCATACTACAATTTGGAAATGCTTGCCTCTGCAGCAATTGATCGCATGGTTTCAAAGCAAATCGTCAGCGAAGATCATATTCAAGAATTCCGTTCATCAATGGACAAAATCGTTGATGAAAGTAACAAGATTTATCGCAAGCTTGTTTTCGAAAATCCTGCTTTCCTCGACTTCTTCTTCCAAGCTACTCCTATCAAGGAAATTTCCAACTTAAATATTGGTTCTCGTCCAGCCTCAAGAAAGAAACTTACTGACTTCTCAGGTTTGAGAGCTATCCCTTGGGTATTCTCTTGGTCACAAAGTAGAATCATGTTCCCAGGTTGGTATGGTGTAGGTTCAGCCTTTAAGCACTTTATTGATACTGATCCAAATAACTTGAAAGAATTGCAAGAAATGTACAAAGGCTGGCCATTCTTTAACTCTCTGCTTTCTAATGTTGATATGGTTTTATCCAAATCAAACATGGATATTGCTAGAGAATACGCTAACCTTTGTGATGATGAAGAAGCTAAGAAAGTCTTTGACATCATCTACAAGGAATGGCAATTAACTAAGAAAGTCATCTTACAAATTGAAAATCATGATGAACTTTTAGCTGAAGCTCCTATTTTGAAGCAAAGTTTGGACTACAGAATGCCTTACTTCAACATCTTGAACTATATCCAAATCGAAATGATTAAACGTGGTCGTGAAGATGAAATCTCAGGTGTTTACCACAGTATCATTCCTATCACCATTAATGGTGTGGCTTCAGGCTTACGTAATTCAGGCTAGAATTAAAATAACTTGGTAATTAATTTTACCAGGTTATTTTTTATTTATTTCTTGTGTATTTGCTCTATAAATGATATTCTAATTAAAATAATAAATTTAAATAATATTTTGTTTAAGTGAGGAATTCTTATGTATACCATTTATACTAACTTTTTAGAATCAACTTCCTCCTCAAGTTATACTTATTGGCTTGAGTGATTTTTGTATGCTTTTAAACAAAATAAAAAGATTAAACCGAACTCACTTTATTTAATGAACTATTAGATAAACTGGATTCGGTTTTTGTTTTAAGGAGGGTATCTTTTATGCAGAAAGAAAACAACGAGCTTAGGCGGTCATTAGGTTTCGGTTCGGCAATTTCTATCGTTATTGGGACCATCATCGGTTCCGGAATTTTCTTCAAACAAGCATCTATTTTGGATAGTGCCGGCTCATCTACTATGGCAATTGCTGCCTGGGTCTTTGGTGGTGTCATCACCTTAACCGCCGGTTTAACGATTGCCGAGATCGGTGCACAAATGCCATATACTGGCGGACTATACGTTTATGTTGAAAATCTGTATGGCCGAATCTGCGGTTTCTTAGCTGGTTGGATGCAGGTTATTGTTTACGGGCCTGCCATTATCGCTTCGGTAGCTGGTTTTATGAGTATCATGATCACTAACTTGTTTGGCATTGATGCAAAATGGCGTATCCCCGTTGCATTGATTACCATCATTGCCATCGGTTTAATGAACTTCTTGGAAAACAATGTTGCTGCAGCATTTTCAGTAATCACAACGATCGGTAAAATGATTCCTATTGCTGCTATTATCATCTTCGGTTTATTCTGGGGTCATCAAGATGCATTAGGTCAAACTGTTAGCGAAGTTAATCGTTCAGCCGGCGGCTTTGGTGTTGCAGTTTTGGCAACCTTGTTTGGTTATGATGGCTGGATTTTGATCGCTAACTTAGGTGGCGAAATGAAGAATCCTCAAAAGTTGTTACCTAAGGCAATCATTTTAGGTATTAGTTCTGTTTTAGTAATTTATACCTTAATCACTATTGGTATCTTCAGATTTATCCCAGCTAATATGATTCACAGCTTAGGTGAAAACACTACTTCATATCTAGCAACCAAGGCTTTTGGTTACATCGGTGGTAAACTTCTTTCAATTGGGATCATTATTTCGATGATGGGAACTTTAAATGGTAAGATTATTACCTTCCCTAGAATTGTTTATGCAATGGCTCGTCGTGGTGATTTGCCATTTTCACGTCTTCTTTCATACGTAACTCCAAAAGGAAAATCACCAATCATCGCCACGGTCTTCATCATCATTCTTGCCACAATTATGATGCTCTTCTTTGATCCGGATCACCTTTCAGATTTATGTGTATTCACTATCTATTGCTTCTACTTGATGACCTTCTTCGGTATTTTCATTCTAAGGAAGAAAAACAACAAGCGACCATTTAGTACGCCTCTTTATCCTTTAGTACCAATTGTTGCAATCGCTGGTGGTCTTTTTGTACTAATCAGTGAATTGTTCAACGATCCTGCTGGTGTATTGTTATTTGTTAGCATTGTAGTCATTGGTTTACCTGTCCTTTATGTGGTTAAGCGAATGGATAGTAAACGATTGAAATAATCAAAACCCGTCTCAGCATATTGAGACGGGTTTATTTTTATATTCAGGTTAATTTTTATTCAAACCAACCGCAAACAAGGCTATCGCCAAGAACATTGGCAGCTCAGGCACGATCACGTTTATCATACTCAAGTTTCGAATAAGATAAATCGAACAAACTGCTGCGACTGCTAGAGTAACAGCAATGTCTTTTATCCTGACTGCTCTTTCTGATTTGGTTACCCAACTAACAATAAGCATAATAATTCCTACAATAAGCAAAAGACCTGCAGTAAACATCAACACTGATGATGTATCGAAATCTTTAAAAACTGGAATTGCACTAATTAATAAAACCAGACCAAAGACGATGAAAACTATGCCAGCGTTGAATAAATTAAATGCTTCATGCCTATTTCTAAAACTGAAGAAAGCTAAAAAAGCTGCTACTAGTGTATTTATAAGTAAAACTACCCACATTTTTATCTATCCCTACTTATAATGAATTTCAACTCTTGTATTATATGGCACATGGTCATGAAGCCACTTAGCATCCCTCACCGACAAACGAATACACCCGTGACTTGCGGGCATTCTACCCAACTTATGAGTTTCGCTTGCTACAAACTCGTTTGACCATTCATGCGTTGGCACTGAGTGGAACAAGTACAATTGACCAATCCAACCTACTGGATACAATGCTTCTGAGAAACGATGTGGATGATATGCATTAGTGTGGTAAGTTCCTCTTGGCGTTAAACTTTTACCGTTCACAATTCTACCAGCAGAACTATACATGGTATAAAGAACTTTCTTACCGCTTCTGACATAAGTACGATTGCCCAGGATAGACACGCGCAAATTCAAGTTCTTTACTTTGCGCAAATTGGGATATGCTTTCTTAGTTTCACTAGATTTTTTCCAGTAAGTTCCTGTCATTTTACGCATATCAGCAGGATCCCTATATGGTTGAAAATCTGACTTCTTCAGTTTTACGACAGTGACCTTAGTTGCCGCATCAACTGGATGAACTATAGTAGCAACAGGCAATGCCAACAGTGCAGCAGCTATAGCAACTTTAAATTTTTTTCTCATTTCTATCTCCATTTCAAAACAATTTAGCTATATTTTACTACACTGAAAAAGTATTAATGCTTATCTTTAACATATTTAAAGAATAAAGCCCAGATAATAATTGCTACTATTAATAAAAAGATGAAGGCATGTTGCGTACCGATTGCTGTTGGCATGCCTGCTTTAGAATGAAAAGTATTTTGGCTGACAGCAACGATTGCGGAAGTAACTGAAATACCAACGGCACCAGCGAATTGTTGAACAGTACTCAAAATAGCATTACCTTGGGTAACCCACTTTTTATCAATACGGCTAAGAGCATAAGTCATAACATTGCCAAGGATCATGCCCATTCCGCCCATCCAATAGTCAATAGCTTTGAGTAATTTACTGTTTTCAATAGAGATTTGTTCATTAGCCTTATTAGCAGCCTTTTCCATAATCTTGGGTGTAAGCAAATTAATCACAGCCAATACTACAGTTAAAACCAACAGGCTCCAATTTAATTGAAATAAAACACCGATAATCATAATTAATGAGAAACTATTACCAATAATAGTTTGTAGAGGCGTAGCATAGTTATCTGTTAGCATATCTAGATTATTACTAAGATCATTTTGCATTTCCGCAACAGACTTACCACCTTGAGCATAAAAATGAGCCACAATTTTTTGTCTTAATGAGCCTATATATTCTTGAACTTGTTTAGAGTACATAGTTTGAACAATTGCTTCAAAGACAACACTGAGTACACCCATTAAAACCATAATAAATAAATAATAAAGCGTATTTTTAAGATTGTTCTTAAGCAAATAATCTGCAGCTGGCTTATAAAGATACCCAGACATAGTATTAGCTACTGCAACTAAGAATAGTAATACTATAATTAAACTGAATCTTTTTCGATTGCTTTTAAAAAGGCCTTTTAGGTTCATACTTCCACCCACTTTTGTTTTTATACTTAGACAAAAATTCTTTAAGTTGATTTAATTATATACCATAAATATTAAAAAATAAGATTATTATTAAAATTTGGAGTGAAATATGAATTTGATATTTTAAAATAAAACAAAAAATCACTCACATTTGTGAGTGATTTTGATGAAAAAAGAATTAATTTAATTCATATATTCAATATCTTGTTTCTTGAACAAATCGAAGCAAATCAAATCTTTTGCATCCAAATCTGCCTTATGCATATCTACCGCATTAATTCGGTTGTTGTCATAAGTAGTGAAGTACAAAATGCCTTTATCCAAGTTCATGCAATCAGAATACATAGTGTATTCATAACGATTGTCTTCTACTTCATCCAAGCCCTTAGGTTGTTCAACAGAATGCAAAATGTGGAAGTAGTTAGTTACGTTTTCTGCTTCATCCTTACCCTTAGGAGCATGTGACAAAACGAAAGCAACTTTAACAAAGCGAGAACTTGAATCCATACCACCAGGTAAATGATGAGTGCCAAGACCTCTACTGTACAAGTTGAGATCGACATTAGGAACTAAAGTGTTCTTAGGATTATGTGGAGTTACATCTGCATAGTCACTCAACTTGATCAATTGATCAGGAAATTCAGGATTGTTAGTCAAAACATGAACTGGATTGTCGTAAACGTGCAAACCTGATTTAGTTGATTCAACCACGATGCTCTTACCAGTTTTGTCGCTCAAAATCCAGTGCAAGTCAGCTACAGGCAAATTATCTGAGAAGCTAACGTTTAAAATACTTGCATCAGCTAAAGTCTTCTTAACATCATCAGTAGTTTCGCAGTTGCTTAACAAATATGGCACTAATTCAAAGGAAGCAATATTCTTCTTACCTTCCATCTTAGGGAAGTAGTGATTAGGACCTTGGAAGTTTAAGCCAGCTATACCCAACCCTTTTTCATTAATGGCATCACATAAAAGTGGGTAATCATCATTAACCACAGAAACACCGATAAAAGCGTAGTGAGACTTTTGCGTTGGCAATTCTCTGTATTCAAATTCATAGTTTCTTGGTACAATAACTACCTTTTGACCGTAAGCAATTTCATAATCAAGATTTCTACCAAAATAGTGATCACTTGGACTATAACAAATTGATGTACACATTTTTTGTGCCTTTCTATAACTCAATTTTGGATTAACACTTGTCATTATACTACTTGATAATAATTATTTAAAACTGATAAAATCATAGGCTTTAGCAATTATTATTTTAATGAATAAGGACTTCTGTTCGCTCAGCTGGTAAATTCTAATTATTATAGAAAATAGGAAAGGAAATGATAGATATGCCACAATTGACCAAACGTGTCACGATGATTGAACTGTTTTATGACTTAGTTTTTGCTTACATGATCTCGCAAGCAACAAGTCTAATTCACCATTTAAGTCATGGGACAGTTTCACCAATTTCATTTTTGATAGTCAAAAACAAGAAATGACTGATTTGGTTAATGGCATCTTTGAAGAAAGAATGAAGAAGCATAGTATGCTTTAAGATAATAGATATGAAAACGCCGACGATCTTTTTAGTGAAGGTCATCGGTGCCCTAGCAAAAAGAGCCTGATATTATCAGACTCTTTCACGCTTATTCGAGATTTTATATTATATTTACTTCTTTGCGGCAGCTTCTGCTTCAGCAGCTGTATTTGATGGTGTTAATTTAACACTATTTTCAACACGTTGTACATCATTAACTTTGACATATGCACCCTTATCATAAATATTTGTACTTGCACCTATTTCATGTGTTGCATATTGGATATAGCTTATTTCATCGCCGACAGTAAATGGTGTAAGGTGGTAGAATTCTTCTACTTTATTTTCACTTGGAACCCAAATGTAAACTAGCTTATCAACTTTCCACCACGTATGGTTCTTTTTCATTTTTGCATTCAAATATACACCGTTCTCATTGTACAAGTCGGCAGCCTAAGGAAATCTAATAAGTGAATAGTTTTCAAGATCATAGTCATGTGCAGTGATCTTCTTAGCAACCTTAACCCCCATGGAGTAAAGCCAATTGTTTGTACCTTTAATGCGGTAAATAGCCTGATCTTCACCAAATTGACCAATATAACCGGCAACTTTATCAGCACGAGAACCCTTTTCTAAGTAATCGACTGTGAACTTTTCACCATTCTTTGCATTTCTGACTTGAACAACGTTGCCGCTTTGATCAAAGGTTACAATTGGTGTGCCAAGACTATCATTTACAGTTACAGTAGTTTCTTCATTACCTACTGGTTGAGTATTATTGTCTGACCTCTGTACAACTTCCATCTATTTTGGTAACTAGTACGACGTGTAGAAGTACTGTAGATGTAAGTGTTATGTGTAATTCTTCTAGTTACACCGTCAATGTTAGTAGCCTTTAAATATTGATCTTTATCGGCAACTTTATAATAAATGCCATCACCAATCTTTACAGGACTAGCTACTAATCTAGCATAGCTAAATGCATTATATTTTACGCCAGTGCTGTTGCCATCTTTATCATAAGCAACAGCACTGTGCATAATCATCTTATTTGTAACATTGGTATCTGCAGCTTGAACTGTGTGAGCCAAATGAAAGCATTGGACTTACAGCCATTAAAGCTGCAACTGAGGCTAATATAATCTTGTTTTTCTTCATATAAATCAGCCTTTATGAATTTACAGTTATACTTTTATTTTCATCCCCCATTTTTAAAGTCAATTAAAAAAGCCGTCTTCATGACGACTTTAAATATTATTTCAATTCATTTATATATTCTTTCAACTCAGGAAGCTTCTTAATATTAAAAGTAAAGGCATGCATCCCCAACTTCTGAGCAGTTTCCGTATTCTCCGGACGATCATCAATGAAGAGGCATTCATCAGGAACTAACTGATATCTATTGAGCATAATTTGATAAATTTTAGGATCTGGCTTCATCAACTTTTCAGCTGCTGAAAAAACTTCACCTTCGAAATATTTACCATAATCGGTGCTCATCAAATAGTTAGCAAATCTCATCCCCGTATTGGATAAAGCAAACAAGTGATAACCCTTTTGATGCAAATCCTTCATAAAATTCAGCATTTCAGAAAAATACGTTACTCTTTCAGGCCAAGTAGCCATCATCTTATCTATCTTAGGACGCAATTCAGCTGGAACCTTTTTCTTAAACAACTCGGTGGCCTCATCTTCATTTATTTTTCCTGCATCGATTTGAAGCCATTCCTTGGATCCAAAGATGTTTTTCTTTAAAATAGCACGCTCTTTATCGTTAATGTCATAACGATCAAGAATTTTATTAGGATTATAGTCAATTAATACATTTCCAAAGTCGAAAATTATGTTTTTAAGCATTTCATCTACTCTTTCGTTAGGTTATGTATTAATTATAAACTAAAGCAATTAATACATGATAGTAGCCAAATTAGTATTTAACTTGAACATTCAAAGAACGATACGGATCTGAAGCTAACTTAAATGCATCTACTAAATTCTCCCATGGCTCTACTTTAGTAACCATCTTCCCAATATTATCTTTGTTTTCTCTAAAAATATTGAAGACAGTTTCTACATCATCTGGTCGATAACCACCTGAACCAATTAAAGACTGTGAAGCAAAAGTCATTTTCAATAGATCGATCTCTTTAATTTGATTATCCACTCCAACCAGTACCATGCGACTATCTACTATCGTGCTATCAAGATAATTCTGTAAGATTTCAGAATTATCAACCGCATCAATAAAGATATCTACTTTGGGTTCAGTTCCCTGCAAACTCATCCCTTGTCCAAAAAAGTTCAATTGCTTTTTCTTTAAATCCTCACGAGCTGAATTAACAGTTTCAAAATCTAATTTACTTGCAATTTTGAGACGATAATTACTGTGGTCTACCACCATGACCTTTTTACAGCCAAAGTGCTGCAAAGCTAAAGCCGCGCCTAATCCAATAGTACCAGCTCCATAAACACAAGCAGATTCTCCCTCTTGCGGATAAGTTCTTTTAACTGCTTTAGTAGCTACAGTAAAAGGTTCAGTCATTGCGGCTACTTCATTGGATAGTTTGTCTGGTACTAGATAGAGATCATGATTAAGTTTGGCATTCTTGATTAATAAATATTCTGTAAAGCCACCAAGCATTCCGGCTTTTCTAGGATCACCAGCAGCATAAACTGGGTATGGATAAACACGTTGTCCTACCTTAAAATCAGTATTTTCTGATCCCACTTCGACTACTTCTGATACCATCTCATGACCGAATTTCTCTCCAACACTAATTTTGTGTCCTGTACCGGGGCCATGTTGAAAGACAGCGACGTCTGTACCACATAGATACTAGCATTAATATTTTTAATCAAGACATCGTGTGGACCAACTTGAGGACGATCAGCTTGGGTTAATTTGATTTTTCTTTTCCTAAATAAAGTGCAGTTCTCATTTAAAAATCCTCTCTCTTTGTGTTGATTTAATTATATGAAATTCGTTCTACAAAAATAACCAACAGTTTTTCAATTACTGTTGGTTATTTAGTAATCCTAGGCATTTTATTTTATCGATTATTAATTCGTTTATCTCTTCCGGTGATTCTTGACATTGATTTTTTAACCAATATTTGATTACTGCGTTAACGGCAGCTTGCACAAAAATCTTGTCATAGGCATTAGCATCACTTGGGTAGACAAAATAATGTGAAAAATCCAAATTTTCACTCAATTTTCGGTCTAAATGAAAGTAAAAGAACAATTCATAAGTATCTTGATGAGCTGCAATATTTTTTAGCATTTCTAGAAATGGTAACTTCTCTTTATTGTCGATCAAATCATTGTACTGTGTAACCACGTAATTTTGTAAATGATTGATCATATCATTATAGTCTTCATAATTTGCGTAAAAGGTAGATCTATTAATACTCGCAGTTTTACAAATTTGGCTGACTTTTAGAGGTTTACCATTATTATCTTTTAACAGTTTAATGACCGCTTTTTGGATTTTCTTTCTTGCCTGCGACATTTGTGTCTTCATATAGGTGATTTTCCTTTTTAAATTTATAAGTGAATCAAAACCTTAGACCCAATTTCTAATCCTACGGTGTGCGACTCACTGCCCCAATCACGTTCATCATAATTATCCATGTTAGCAAGCGAGTCTGCAGTAAACAAAAGCTGAGCAAAATCAACTTTTCTAAATTGAGCACATGCAACCATCCCAGCGCATTCCATTTCTACAACGCTGGCCCCCAGTTGACGAAAGTACGCAACCTTTTTAGGTGTTTCTCTGAAGAACCCATCTGTCGTCCAAGTTGTTATTTCATCATACTCTAGATCTAGCTTATCAAGTTGTGCTTCTACTTTTTTAATAAATTGAGTGTTTAAGTCGATAAATTGACCTGGCTCCATGTAATGAAATGATGTACCCTCATCACGGATAGCTCGCGTAGGCAAAAACATCGCGTTTTCTGGTAAATCTACTAATGCGCCTGCAGTCCCTACAGCTAAAATTTCCTTAACGCCATAACTAATTAACCAATCTAAAAGTTGAGTTGCCGCAGGTGCTCCCAATGGTGCTTGACATAGGGTGAAAAGCTCACCGCCCATTTCGACTTCATAAACTTTCGGAGTAAAAGATGCAGAATCAAACATCCCCATGGTTCGGTGGAGATACTTATCTAAAAATGAATCTATCTCTTCTTTTGGCATGAATGCATAGAGTAAGCGTGAATGAAAATGAAATGGTTCTTGATCATGATCAGGTTCAAGAACTGCATGATGATTTTTGTCAAAGTCTAAGATAAATGGTTGCTCTTTCATACATACTCCTAATATTTCTGACTAAACTTTTCTTCAATATATTTTGCTAATTTATTATTTAAAAGATTATCTGTATTTAACTTTACATAGATATCTTCTGCAAATGATTTTAAATTACAAAAACGATAAAAGTCGATCCGGTTAAGCGATTCAAGATTAAAGTCAAATAAATCAAACCACTGAATTAAATCGTTGCTACTGAATTTACTTCTTTTTATTCCAGCAATAAATACATCAGCCAAATGATATTCTTCTTCATCAATAAATCGTTTATTAACATGCAAAAACATGTTTTGACTTGCCATTAATAAGCGAGTAGCTAATTTCTGATCAAATGAATTTTGTTTAATACATATTTCCAATGCATCAGAACAATGGGCCACTGAATGAACCCACCCATACTTATTTGAATATCCAGTATAATCATTCTCCAATTCCAAATATTTTATTAATGAATCGAATGTAGCTAATTCATCTTTTGTACATAAGATTTGATAATACTTTGAGTCACTTTTTCCGTTTACCAAAATAATAAGTTCTAATAGCAAGCAAGTAAAAGATCTTGTGAGAGTATAAGGCAATTTCTTAGGTATTTGATAAAAAAGTAAATTCTTTTGTTGAACGGTTTCAAATAAATGTTTTGCCTGTTCTCTAGTAAATTTCTGATCGAAAAAACCACTACCAAAGGTATTACAAACAAGTGCATCTCTTATATCACTATCGGGATCACCAATATGACTTATTAACCATTTGATCTCCTTGTCATTATATTTTGAATTAGGATTATCTAACTTCTTATTTAAAACATCAATTATTTTCGTCATAATTAGCCCTCTCTCGTATTATAACAGTACGCTAAAAATGAAATGGTTTATGATCTCGATTCGGTTCTGATTCTACTATTCGGTATTCATTTTTCATCTAAGTTAATTAAAACTTTAGCTCCAATTTCTAAACCAATTCCATATGATTTACGTCCCCAACCACGTCTGCCATAATTCTCCATTTGAGCTAAGGAATCTCCCGTAAATAAAATTTGAGCAAAGTCTACTTTTCTAAATTGAGCACATGCAGCTAATGCAGAGCATTCCATTTCCACTGTACTAGCACCTAATCTTCGAAACTGGGTGACCCTTTTAGGCGTTTCTCTAAAAAAGGCATCAGTCGTCCAAGTAACAATTTCATCATATTTGAAGCCTAAATCTAAAATAGCTTCTTCAACTTGAGACAAATAATTACGATTTATTCTTATAAATTGACTAGGTTTTAAATAATAGAAAGAAGTTCCTTCACCACGAATTGCACAATTAGGCAAAAGCATTGTATTCTCTGGCAAATCTACCAATGCACCTGCATTTCCTATTGCTAAAACTCTTTTCACGCCGTAGTTAATTAACCAATCTAGTAACTTAGTAGCCGCAGGTGCTCCGAGCGGTGCTTGACATAAAGTGAAATACTCATTATTGATTTTCACTTCATAGATCTTAGGTCTAAATGAAATAGTTCGAAAACTTCCTAAAGTACGATGAGGATATTGATCCAAGAAAGTATCAATTTTTTCTTTAGGGACAAATGCATAAAGTAATCTTGAATGAAAATGATACGGTAAATTTTCAAAATCTGGTTCAAGTACTGCTTGCTCATCGTTGTCATAGTCTAAAATGAATGGTTGTTTGTTCATACATACTCCCCCTCGTGTCTTGGTTTACTTTAATTCGATATAAATGGGCAAAAATTAGAATAGTTTATAAACTTTTGTCCATCTTCAATTGACCAGTCATGAATTCCAGCATCCCCGGTAATCAACTTAACATTTGATCCTACTGGTAATTTAAGAAAGGCTTGATATAGCCTCATAATCATTCCACCATGACTAACTATTACTATTGTTGAAGCAGGTTCATTCTCACTAAAGATTTTTGAGAGAACATACTCGGCCCTCATTCTAAATTCAAGTTCACTTTCTTGCTGATAGTGTGATTCATGTATTGCAGTAGGTATATTAGGGTATTTTTCATAAGCCAATTTGTATTCCAATCCTGCTCTTAAGCCATTATCAAACTCCTGCAATTTATCTTCTTGAATGACTTTAATATTAGTTTTCTTCGATATGTGCATTGCTGTTTGCACTGCTCGTTTTAAAGAACTTGAATAAATCTTATCTACTTTGTAGTTCTTGAAAATATACTCTGCTGTTCTTTATGCGTGTTCATGTCCAAATTTTGTTAAAGAATAATTGGCACGACCTTCACATACTTTCAATATATCGGCTTCACTTTGACCATGTCTGACCACTAATAATCGCATAGATTGTCCACCTCTTATCATCATTAAATATAGAATTCTATAGTCTTTTCAATATTTCAAAACAAATATCTAATCCTCGACGATGTGAATCTGTACCACCATCCCGTGGATCATAATCTTTTTCATTTGCTAAAGTATCCGCAGTAAACAAGATTTGCGCAAAATCCACTTTTCTAAATTGAGCACATGCAGCTAATGCAGAACATTCCATTTCTACTGTACTGGCACCTAATTGACGAAATTGGGCAACCTTCTTAGGTGTTTCTCTAAAGAAACCATCTGTTGTCCAAGTCGTTATTTTGTCATACTTTAGATCAAGTTCGTCAAGTCGTTCTTCTATTCTGCTTAAAAACTGAGAATTTAGATCAACTCTTAGACTATCTTCTAAATAATGAAAAGAAGTTCCTTCATCTCTAATAGCTTGAGTTGGAATAAACATCGCATTTTCGGGTAGATCAGTAATTGCTCCTGCATTACCAAAAGCTAGTACTTTTCTAACACCATAAGCAATTAACCAATCTAATAATTGTGTAGCGGCAGATGCTCCAAGTGGTGCTTGACATAAGGTGAAATATTTACCAGCACTTTCGATTTCATAAACATTAGGTTGAAAAGAAATTGTATCGTAGCTACCTAATACTTTATGCGGAATTTCTTTCAAGAAATCATCAATGTCTTCTTTAGGAACAAATGCATAAAGCAATGTCGAATGAAATTTAAAAGGTAGATTTTCATAATTTGGTTCAATGACGGCTTTAGAATTACTATCTTTTTGTAAAATATATCGCTCTTCCTTCATACATACTCCTTATTTAATTTTCAAAAAATTAGTTATTATCTTTAATAACTTTTTCAACAGCAGGAGCGATCAAGTTCTACTCTAATACCATATCTACAGAATGATACGTCTCATCGATACACTCATCCCAATATTCAATATGCTTCTTATCAATGTAACTATCTGATTGTTCTACTGTTTGCCCATTTTCACCTTGTACTGAATACCAATAGAAGTACGTGTAACCGTCTGCATTTTCCTCTTTAAAAACACTTTCGACATACATATTTTCATTTTTCATCGTAGCAACGGTATCTTCATGATGGCTATTTAAGAAATCCATCCATTCCTGTGCTTTTTCTTCTTTACCTTTTCTAATTCGAAATCGTGTTAGCTCAACTCGAACCATTACTTACTTTACTTCTTTCTATTCTAAATCCAGTACCAAGACAATTTCTTCTCCATCTTTTTCCCCGTTAGGAACAAAACCAGCATCTTTATATAATTTTTCTGCATAATCATTCCCAGGTACGTAGGACAAATATAGTTTTTCACCCTTACCTAGAGGCATTGTTTTTACGTATTTAATAATTTCATTTAATGCCTTTTTGCCTAATTCTTTGCCCTGGTATCTTTGATCAATCATAAATCTCCATAGACAATAATTATTACGGGCTACTTTTGGTGCTCTTTCCCAATCAAATATATTAAAGTTAATCATCGTAAATCCAACTAATGTATCTTTTTCGTATACAGCGAAAGTTTCAACTTTTTCATTTTCGTTTTGTGTAGCATAAGCTTCCAATAAACTAACCGTATTAGTCGCAACATATCTTTTTTGATTTTCCTTAACTTTAAGATTCGCAACGTCCCAGATATTTTCGTTAGTTATTTTTTTGAATTCCATGTTTACTCCCCCTTAATAAAATGTCCTTCACATTTTTAATTTATTTATATTCACATTAATCATTTTTTTATTTAATATTAATCTATCATAATTTTATATTTTTACAATAGTAAATGAGGATGGTTGAATGAAAAACAGAATCAAAAATATTCTTTGGGCGATTGTTTCAATAATCGTGATTGGAATGTTAATATTTGTAGCCTATTTGCGGATACAAGCTCACGAATATGGAGCTCTTGTCTGGAACATATTGGGAATTATCATTTTGCTAATTGCTACTTATGTTTATTTTAGGGATGCAATTAAAAATACTACTAATGACAATGTCGAAGAAGATGCTGAAGCAAAAAAGATCGAAACAAATTCTAAAGCTAAATCGTTAGACATCATAAGTAACCTTAGTTTTTGGGGTGGTTTTGCATTGATGATTTATGCTTCAAGTCAATTTAAAGAGAATCTGCAATTTTCATACATTCTACTTGCTATTTCTTGCACTTTAACAGCTATTTGGTTGATCACGTTAGTAGTAACAGAACTCTTTTATATTTTTAAATATGGTAAAGAATAGATGATACAGAAGAATAAATTATTAACTTTAGAACCTTTTAATTCATATTATTTAAAAAGTATTTGGAAAGATGGTTTTTCAAGTAAGGATTCTGAATGGGCTAAGTGGAATGCCCCATATTTTGATGACTACACACCCTATTCCACGTTTTCGAATTTTAAGCACAGTTCGATTGCAGAGTATTTATTAAGTGATTCTTGTAAATGTATCTGCGTAGAAAAAAGAGCTATTGGGATGGTTTCAAAAAATTGGATTGATAAATCAACTAGATGGCTTGAGATAGGGATTGTAATTTATAATTCAAATTTCTGGCATGGAGGAATAGGAACTCAAGCTCTTAAAATGTGGATAAACGAGATTTTTACCTGTTATCCCGAATTAGAACATATTGGTTTGACTACTTGGAGTGGAAATAAGCGAATGATGTATCTCGCTGAAAAAATAGGGTTAAAGAAAGAGGCACAAATTCGAAAGGTTCGTTACTTTTCAAGGGGAGTACTATGATAGTGTAAAATATGGAGTTTTGCGAGACGAATGGCATATGCAGTATAAAAATTGATATTGTAAGACAATGCAATAATATCTGCCTACCTTATTTCCTTGAACACGATAAAATAAGACCGTAGCTCATAAGAACTACGATCTTTTTATTTATTTAAGTCTTAATTCAACTGTCGCATCAGCACATTTATCTGAAATCATCATGTCGATTGGATATTGACCATGGTATTTCTTCAAATATGCTTCAGTTACTGCAGAAATCTCTGCTGGATCATCAACCGAAACATAGTCAACGTCAAAGTTTTGACCATCTAATTCAATGCTTCCGCCATTCTTAATTCCAGATTGATACCATTTACTTTCTTTGCCCTTACCTGCTCTGAGATAAACCTTGTCATCATTGGTTACAACCCAAATTGGATTATCTTGAAATGATTTACCTTGATCATCGTTTGGATGATTCTGTACAGTAGCTACTTCATTAAGTTTTGCAAGAACCTCTTTATTCCAAGCCATATTCATTACTCCTTTGCTTTCATATTTGTTAAATCAAGTATAAGTGAGAATATATTTGGTGTGAAGTACCTATTTATTTTGTTTATTTATGCATAAAAGGCATTGATTTATAATTAGGACTAAGTAATAAAGAAAGACAAAAAAACTATGCAAATATTCCCTAAAAACATCAAATACACAAACACCGAAAAAGACGTCATTCATTACATTGAACACCACATTAATGACATCGATAATCTAACAATTACAGATTTGGCTAAAGAATCTCACACATCCAATGCCACAATTATTCGTCTGAGTCACAAGGTCAATTGCAATGGCTTCAAAGATCTAAAGGTCAAAATTATCAAAGAACGCGAAAACAATCATTATCTTAATAACAACGTAGACTTCAGTTTTCCCTTCTCACCTATCGATGACCCTGCAACTATCAAAAACTCCATAGCTAACTTATACCTAAACAGTGTGATTGTACTGCGTGATCAAATTGATACCTCTAAAATCATGAAGGCTGCAGAGATGATCATGGATTCCAACCGTGTGTTTATGTTTGGTGTCGGTGACACTGGTATTACTGTCAAAAGCTTTATTAATAAGGTAAATAAATTGAATATCTTTCCAATTTTTGCCAATGAAAATGGCGAAGAAGATCATATTGTTAGACGAGTTAGACCAAATGATCTTGCGGTTTTTACTAGTTATGAGGACTATGAACGTGAATTTGGCTATGAAATAAATGAAGCACAACAACATTGTCAAACCATTTTGATCACGTCTAAACCTAATACTATCTACAAGGATAAAGTTGATTTACTGATTACGATTCTGAGCGAAGAAAAAAAGAAGAAAGTTGCGACCTTCTTCTCTCAATTTGCGTTTGAATATGTATTTGATTTGATCTTTGCCTTTTTGTATAAAAATACAATCTTGTAATTACTTATCAATGTGTCCATTTATTTGATACGACTTGTCAGTAAACTGCATCACTTCGAAATAATTACCATCTGGATCATGTGACCAAAATTGCCAGGTTTCAGATGGACCCTTAGTTGGCTTATCACTCATTAGTGGTAGGCCTTTTTCTTTGAACTCCTTAAAAGTCTTATCAATATCGTTAACTGTCAATGCAAAGTGATTCAACCCTGTACGATCATTCCACTCTACATCGTCATTCTGGGCTTCACTCTTAGGAAACATCTCGATGAATTGACCAGGACAGATTTCAAAATAGCCATACATGATCCGTTCGGGATGCTTTTGCGCAATCTTTTGTTGCTCTGGACGATCCGGTCGATTAAGGTATTCACCATATTTAACCAAAACTAGATTTTTGAAGCCAAGTTTATTTTGATAAAAATCTACCATTTTATCCCAATCTTTGGCTATGATGTTTACATGCATCAATGAATTAAACTTCATCTTTCTCACCTACTCTAACTTTAAACCAGCACTATCAATGGCTTTTTGAACAACTTGCATTACTTGATCACTATGATCTAATGCTTCTTTGTCTTTTACTAGATCATGATCATCAATCATCTTTTCAAAAGCTCTAAATTCTTCATACATACGATGAGGATATACTTTTTCATCAATGTGAGTCTTATCTTGATCCTTGAAAATATCAAAGGAATCCATCACATTGGCTGGACCATCAACTTGAATAGTGCCTTCATCCCCCTCAATTAATGAATTAACAGGGGCAGCACAATCCTTTGCGGCGATCAAGACAGCCTTGAAATTGCCATAATCAAGATTAAGTACACCGGAAGTGTCGATTCCACGTTCAATGTTGGCCTTATATTCGACACTCTTTGGCATCCCTAACAATCCCACTATAAAGTGAATGTTGTAAATGTTCAAATCCATCAAGGCACCGCCACCCTTTTTGGGATCGAAAACTGGCAAAATTTTGCCTTGCTTGAAAGCATCGTAACGGTGAGAATACTGCGAGTAGTTCATTGAAACAATTTTTATTTGTCCTAGGTCACTTAAATGGTCTTTTAACACTTTATAGTTAGTCAAATATTGATTGGTAATCGCTTCAACTAGAATCAATTTCTTTTCTTCGGCTAAATTCTTAAGTTTTCTGAATTCATCATACTTTACAGTAAATGGCTTTTCACAGATAACATTTTTGCCAGCTTCTAGAGCCTTCTTAGTAAAAGCATAATGCAAAAAGTTAGGGACAGCCACATAGGCGGTGTCGGCTGCAGTCTCCTTTAGCGCTTGATCATAATCAGTAAAGCATTCTTCAATGTGCTATTTATTTTGATATTCTTTCATCTGATCAAGATCGTTAGGTGTACCAGTAATGCCAACAATGTCTGTCTTCGGTAAATCTTTGGTAATTGGTAAAAAGTCACTAACAATAAAACCTGCACCAGCAATTAATAATTTCATGATATTCGTCCTTTCTTTTGTTAATTCTATTGTCTGTTCTTTTCAGATCAAAAGATATAGGAAAGGAGCAATCTGGTAATAAGGTTCAATAATCAGGGGAAATGGCTGAACTTAAGTGAACTTTTTTACCGGAATTTCTTTTATAAGTGAAATTACAAAGACCAATCTTACTCAAAATCTACCTTTTTCACCATTCTAGCTGGGTTACCTGCAACCATCACATTATCTGGTATATCGTGAATCACGACTGAACCAGCCGCAACTACTACATTATTGCCGATCGTGAAACGGTAACCTTGCCACAAAGCCACACATCGTTTCCAATAGTGACCGGCAAAACCTTAGCCAAATGATCATGACGCCCCATCGCAGTGACTGGGTGGTTAACGGTGTAAATATCAGTGTTAGGTCCAATCCAGACATTATCACCGATTGTTACTTTACCAACATCAAGTACCGTCCAATTATAATTTGCTAGGAAATTATCACCAACGTGAATGTTCTTTCCATTGTCAAACTTCCAGTCACTATGAATGACTAAGTTCTTGCCTGCAGAACCTAAGATCTCTCTAGCTTTTGCTTCTTGCTTATCGGATTCAGTTTCAGGAATTGTATTAAACTCTTGTGCCAACTTGGCTGCATTTAATTTTCTTGAAGTAATTTCTTGTATGAAAAAATGTGGTATTTCAAGACTGCCATTGATGCAGGAACTGAAGATATTCATATGGTGCCTTCCATTGACGGAAAACGTGTTATGCCTAAGATCCACAAGCAGTATCAAGAAGCATTAAAGAATTGTCATGATATTAATGAGCTGATTAGGATTCAGAAACAGTCAAACAAATAAACCGAGGATTTTGCATCTCCGGTTTATTTCATTTTATTCAAATAAAGTCTGCCAATTAGGATCCTTGCTTGCCTTGAAACACATTTCGATTTGTTCCTTCGTATTTCGGTCAAGTGATAGCTTAGGCAAATTATCTAGTGCAAAATAGTCACACGCATCGGTTTCATCATTTGACACAAATTCTCCACTAATTTCCTTACATAAGTAAAAAGTCTTCGTCACATTAGTAGCTAAAATTGGTTTATTATGATGATTTCTATCTTGCACCGCGATCAATTTAACCGGCTTCACAATTCTGCCTGACTCTTCTTTTGCTTCTTTAACACAATTTTGTGCGGTAGTTTGATCGTAATCATTCCAACCACCTGGAAGCGACCATTCCTGAGCCATCCTTTCTCTGACCAAAAGAATCTTGGCATCCTTAAAAATAGCCGCTCTGGTTTCAATCTTAGGTATCTGATAACCTTCGTCCCCTAAAAACAAAGTCTTGATCTGCTCTTTTGATAAACCGGTCTTGGCCTGCATCATCTCACCGGCAATTTTACGCACCTGCTCATAACGTTCACGATCAAAAACATCCTTACCGTAATGCAAACCTGCTTGAGCGATACTCTGCAAATTTGTTGCCCACTTAGTGAATTGATCTACTTCTTCCATTAAAAATCCTTTCATTGTCATACTAAAGATTACTACTGTCAGTAAGAAGATCCACGATTAATCGATATCGTCTGGGCCAATAAATGCTTGATGAACTCTGCGCCAAAAGGCAGGTTTTCTAAAGTTAACAAAATAAGCAGCTTTAGGTGAAACTTGATACTTAATTTTTTAATATGCGTAGAATGTTTAAATTCAACATCATCCGCACCAATAAAATAATAGTCTTCGAGGCCCGGCTCAGGCACAACGGTAATTGATTCTCTTTCACCAATTACGATTGAAGAAGAAATTGTCCGATATACACGGTTATTAATTGAGGACATTTCTGACATTTGAACAGCTTTCAAAGTCGGACTAACAATCGCTCCACCTAATGACTTGTTATAAGCAGTTGAGCCCGTTGGAGTTGAAACACAGAGTCCATCACCATTGAACCTTTCAAATAGCTTTTTTTGAGGTAAACATCAGCCTTAATAGTTTGAATGCTTCTTCTAAAAGTAATTTCATTTAAACCTGTTAAGACAGTCTCTTCTCCATTTTCAAGTGTTACAGTAGCTTGAACGAGAGGATCTGCGGTCATCGGAATCTTATCTTGGCTCAAAGTTTCGATGATTTCCTCAATTGTTAATTCATGCCAAGTATAAAAACCTAGCTGACCAGTATGAATACCAACAAAACCAATATGATCGATCTGATCAAAATACTTATGAAAAGCTGACATCAAGGTTCCATCGCCACCAATGGCAATAACTATATCAGGATTTTCATCATCAATTTGGAGAACACTCGAAGCTTCAATTGCTTCTCGCAATTTCTTGAATACGTTCTGCGTTTTTCCCTGTTGTTCGCAATAATTGCAATTTTAGTCATAGAAAATATCTCTTTCAAGTACTATTTAGTAATGTAATCCAAAATTGCAAACATTACATCCTTGTTTTCTGCTGGCACACCATGTGCAATGATCTCACTAGCATTTTGCTTCAAAGCGTTGTTATCATCTGGGTATGAACTATCATTAATGGCAATTTCACGTAAGTTGTCTTCCATTGGTTCAAAGTGGAATTGCAAACCGACGATGTTGTCGCCTAATAAAAAGCCTTGGTTTTCAAGCAAGTCACTTGAGAACAACAACTTGCCACCTTCTGGAATTGAAAACATTTGTTGGTGCCAGTGCAAAGCAGTCAACTTGTCAGGGATGCCTGGAATTTCATGATTCTTCAAATATACAGGAGCCCAACCTACTTCCTTGTATTTAGCATCTGAAACTTCACCGCCAAAGGCCATGGAAATTTGTTGTGCACCAAAGCAAGCACCGAACATTGGCTTGTGTTCTTTGGCTAATTCCTTGATTAATTCTCTTTCTTGCTTGATCCATGGGAAGTCGTCGTTAGGACTCATTGGTCCGCCCAAGATTACCAACATGTCGGTTTCATCTGCAGTTGGCAACTTGCCAAAAGTAGCTGGATGATATACGTAAAATTCGGCGTTGTGTTCATTAGCCCATTTTTCAATTGAACCTGGACCTTCATTAGGTGTATGTTGTAAAACGTTGATTCTCAAAATCTATCCCTCATTTCGATATCTTTTTACTATAATATTTTTAGTTCATTATACACGCGGAACAAAAAATATGACTAATAATTTGCAAGTCTATTCTTATTTATTGCAATAATCTAACTTACCATAGAAAAATGCGATCCAACTAAAAAAAGCGGGAACCGACAAATTGTAACTTTTAATTTTCCATATTTCGACTTTAATCGATCTTTGACATGTTCTAATACTTTGTCACTGACAATATAAAATGTAAGGATCGTTACTAACAAAACATTATATAGTGATACATCTTTGGGTGTAACAAAATACAAAATCCAATAGATAATCAGCAAACTGATCATTACTACATAGCCAGTAATATTGCTGATTTTGTCGATCTTCGGCATATTTTTCTTTTTAGCTATATATTCTCCAGTTCCTAATAAAGCTAAAAGAACTAAAAGTGGGAAAAGCCAATTTCCGTCACTAAAGATACTCAATAACATATTTCTATCCCTTTATATTTTTAATTAAATGTTTGTTACTTCGATTTTAGCCACTGATGCATTGGTAAAACCAATTTTAAAGACCTTTTCAATGTCGATATCAACGGCAACAAGAAAGTTAAAGATTGCACCTGCATGAGAAACCACTAGGACGTTTTCATTTGCTTTGTTTTCTCTACCAATCTCCTCATCTTATCAAGCATTCTCTTTTGAATCTGATCTGTACTTTCACCACCATACTTCACAAAGAAGTTACCACAAGGAACAGGTGGATTCAAACGCTCATCTTCTGCTTCAAATGAACCAAAGTATTCTTCCTTCAATCCTTTTAAACGTTTATAAGGCAGTTGATGATCTGTAGCTAGTTCCAAAGTATCAGATGCTCTTTCAGTAGTTGATGCATAAGCTTTATCAAATTGCTTTCTTTAAAATAGCGGCCCATTTCTTTTGCTAGGTTAATCCCTTCTTCAGTCAAAGGCGAATCAACCCTGGATCTTATGCCATAAGTTAAAGTAAGTCTGGCCATGGCGCATTAAATAAATCGTAGTCATAAGTCTTCCTTTCAAAATCTTCTTATGATTAGATTAGCACACCATACAAAAAAGGAATATACCAAATTAATTGGTGTATTCCCTTTTAGTTTACTTACCCTGTTTCAAAATAATATCTGTTGGCTTAATATCCTTACCAAAGTATTGTCTTAATTCCTTGTTGTAATCTTCGACAAAAAACCTTTCCTTATTTAATTTGGTAATTTCTCGATTAGCCCAGCGAAGTAGTGAGTGGTTACCCTTCTTAACAGCTGGCGAGATGTATTGCTTAGGTCCAATACTCTTAATACCAACGGTGTACTTAGGATTTTGCTTTACCCAAGCATAGAGGTATGAGTTATCATCGGCTAATGCTGCCCCGCGACCATTTTTAAGCGCGTTGAATTGCTGCGTCTTTGAGTCAAATTTTAACAAGTTGACATTGCCTTGCTTTGTGAAGTAATTTTCTGCAGTCGTACCCTTAGTGACGATCAACTTTTTATTCTTCAACTGACTAGCCGACTTAATTGGTGCACTCTTTGGTGAAATTACCCCAACTGAAACTTTCATGTATGGCTTAGCGTAATCAACGACTTCTTTTCTTTCTGGTGTAACTGTGAAGTTAGCCAAAACGATATCAGCTTTATTTGAATTCAAGGTATCTACACGGTTGTTGGCGTTAACCTGGACAAATCTGATTTTTACGCCTAAGTCCTTAGCCATACGGCGAGCCAAGTAGACATCGTAACCTACACGCTTACCGTCGGAATTAACCCAACCATATGGTGGCAGGTCGCCAAAAACGGCCACTCTGATATAACCACGACGTTTGATTTCAGAAACACCATTTTGACTACTCCAGCGACTAGCTAAAGTACCACTATTTAGTCCTTTTTGCGTAAAGCCAAAATAAGCAGAAACGACGACTAAAATGATGGCTAGAACGCTAATGATCCAATTAAAAATATTCTTATCTTTCATTTGCGTCCTCCATTAGAAGTCCATACTATCTAAGAACTCACGCGCACGCGCTGTTTGTGGATTCTTGAAGAAATCTTTTCCCGGTGTATCTTCAAGAATCCTGCCATCTTCAAGGAAGAGCACTTCATCCGCAATTTTCTCAGCAAAATTCATTTGGTGAGTAACGACGATCATGGTCATATGGTCTCGGTTTGATAAATGCTCGACGATTTCTTGCACGCCGCGAACCATTTCGGGGTCGAGGGATGCAGTGATTTCATCCAAAAGCAAAATCTCAGGATTCATGGCCATCGCTCTAACGATCGCAACTCTTTGCTTTTGACCACCGGATAATTCTCTTGGATAGGAATTTTCATAATCTTGCATCCCTACCCGCTCAAGCAACTCCTCAGCCTGCTTTCTAACCTCATCTTCCTGTCGCTTTTGCACCTTAACTGGAGCAAGCAAAATGTTTTCCATCACCGTTAAGTTAGGGAAAAGATCATAGCTCTGGAAAACCATGCCGATCTTTTGTCTAAGCAATTGCCACTCTTTAGTAGTTGGATCGATCTTCTTATCGTGGAAATAGATACTGCCCTTTTGATAATCCTCTAGTCCATTCAAAGTGCGGAGCAGCGTACTTTTACCTGAACCAGACGGTCCAAGAAGAGTTAGCACCTCACCTTTTTTAAGATTAAAGTTGATATCATGTAAGGCTTGCCAATTACCGTAATATTTATCTAAATGTTCTACCTTTAAAATTTCTTCTGTCATAATTACACCTAATCTCTATTTGCTGTTAAACGCTTTGCCCAAGCTGATAATGGATAATCTAAAATGAAATACAAAATGAAGATGAAACCATAAATCCAAAAGACGCCTGTTGGGTACTTCTGATTGTTAGCTTCGATAATCTGCTGGCCCACATTAATTACTTCCATAATATTGATCACCATCAAAAGTGAGGTCGTCTTAATGACACGAGTTGCCAAATTAATCGTTGCTGGAAGCTCTAATTTAACTGCTTGTGGCAATAAAACATACCTAAATAGTTGAAGATTACTTAAGCCAAGTGCAAGTCCTGATTCACGTTGACTCTTTGGTACTGATTCAAGTGCTCCGCGAACGATATCACTGAATTCAGCTGCCACCCATAATGAAAATGCTAGAACTGCCATCCAGGTTGCGGACCAGTTAACATGAAATGTTCTTGGCAAAATGTAATAAACCAAGTAAAGCAGAACGATAGTTGGAACTATTCTGAAGAATTCAAGGTATAGTCGCAAAATAAAACGAACAACTTTATTATGCATCGTACGCAGAATACCGAAGATGGTTCCTAGGGCTAAACCAATAAGCAATGAAACGACAGCAATCCAAATTGATGCCCACAATCCAGCAAATAGTCGCGCCAGATTGGTTCCCTCAAATAAAACATTAATTCCCGAATGCACCATAACGAACTCTCTTTTCTAACCAATTCAAAATCAAAATTAATGGAATTAAAATAATTGCATATGCGACTACCAGCATGAATAAGTATTCATTGGAACGGTAATACATCCCGATCAAGTCCATCGCTGTGTTAGTCAACTCTGGAATTGCAATTACTGAGAAGATTGAGGTCTCTTTAATTAAAAAGATAATGTTGGCAGCTAGTGCAGGTACGCTGAGTGCCAGACCTTGTGGGAAAACGACGTATCTAGCTAGTTGCAAGCGATTCATGCCTAATGCTTTGCCGCTGTTAATTTGACTCTTAGTCACACCATTAAAGCCACCGGTAAAACCTTCTGCCATATATGCTCCACCTAAAAAGATTAATCCGATAATGCCGCAAACTTCTGCGGACATCTTCAAACCCAAAATTGGAAAAGCATAATACAAGAAAAATAGTTGTATCAACAATGGCGTGTTTCTAGCGAGTTCTACATAAGCCGTAGATATCTGACTTAAAACTGACACCTTAAAATATTGAAATAGACTGGCGATAATTCCCACTATGATTGAACCGATGATTCCGACTAATGATAGCCCAAGTGTTAACCTGAACCCGGCCATAAACACAGGCATTGCCTGCTGGATAACATTCCAATTCATTAAAAAACCTCCAAACAATACAAAAAGACCTACGAAATCTAAATTCAGCTTAGATCGTAGGTCTTTAATTACTAATTACAAGAATATAGCGTTATTAATTATTGAAGTACGGTATGCTGAATTTTCTGCATGACAAAGAAAGTTGACAGCATTGACAACATACATTAACAACTTGATTGTTAGCAGTTAAATTCAACATGTTTGTACTCCTTTCCCGAACACTTTTAATAAGTAAGCTATTAACCATAAGTAAGTGTAGTTCTCTGCTTACTAATTGTCAACACAATTAGTAAAAATTATTTAAGTGTCTTAAAATATTATTTGCATATTGCTATTACTATATTTTATCTAGTATAATTTAAAATAATTTGAGAAAGGGAGTCTTATGAGAAAACAAAATTTTAGTCTTGATGGCAATCAATTAAAGCTGATCGCAGTTTTTTTCATGATCTTTGATCATATTTATTCTTACCTCTTCTTAGGTGTGTGGCCCGCATGGTTTAGCTTGATTGCCCGCTTTGTCACACCACTATTCGTTTACATGTTAGTCGAGGGATTCTCACACATCAAGTCGAAAGAGATACCTGATTAGAATACTTGAAGCTGCAGCGATTACCTGGGCTGGTGAAATAATTATCAACTTGGCCTTTCATAATGTTGATCCAGTAACCCACAAGTTGATCCAGTAACCCACAAAATGACGATTTATTCGATTCTCGAAGGAAATAATATTTTGGTAAACATTAGCTCTGTACCTTGGAGTAATGTGGTTGCTTGAATTATTCAGAGAAAATAAGCACAAGATCTATTACTTAATCCTAGCGATCGTCCTACTAGCAGCTAGTTTAATCTTTGAAGGCGGCGTTTACCTGTGGCCGGTTCTACTCATCTTCTACTTTGGCTATAACAAGCCTACGGCTCAATCAATCGGCATCTTCGTTTGGTGTTTGCTCTTATTCATTAAAGCCGTGATGACAGGAATTCAAACCAAAACAGGTTTATACTCTGCATTAACTTTTGATAGCGAATGGATGATGATCTCTGTATTACCATTTATTTGGCTTTATAATGGTCAACGTGGTAAAAAGAGTTGGATTACCAAATATTTTACTCTATATCATCTACCCTGCTCACTTATGGATTTTGATGATTTTAAGATATTTGTTTATCAAATATAAATTACAATATTAATTATTATGTAAAATAGCTAGAGCTGTGTTGCTCTAGCTATTCTTGGTTAATTATAAAATGTTTTAGCGAAGAATTTTTTTACTCTTCTGATGATTTCCAATATCTAGTAAAATAAGTTCAAGTTGCTTTGTTTTTTTATTAAATCGGTAATACATTAACCAATCATCGTTATATTGCCTGTCTATATGTAATTCTCTAACATTTTTGATAAAGAATGATCTTTATGCTTTACAAGAAACTTTTTATCATTCTTGACAATTGCTACAACACATTTCTTCACTTCATCCATTGGATAATTTTTCTTACTGTATCTTTTAGCAGATTGAATAAATGATGGAGTGTATTTAATTTTCATTCTTTATTTCCTTATCAAAAGCCTTATTAAAATCTTCAAGTGAATCAAACTCGCCTGCAAAGTCACCACGATCTGCCTCTGCTATAGCTCTGTCTAATTCCGTCACTGACTTTAAAGTTAAAGGAATACTCTTTGTATGCTGAACTTCTTTCAAATACATTTTAATTCCTGTGCTTAAGTCCAAACCATAATATTTAAATATAGCAGTTACTTCTTTCTTATCTTTCTCTGGCATTTTAAAGTTTACTTGACTTATCTTTTATTTTTCCATAGTCATAATATCAACTCCTTACTTTTATTTTTTATAATAGACAAAGTAAAGAAATAAGCTATATTATTTCTTTACCATTGCTATATATAAAAAGGCATGATTCTTACATTTTTAAGAATTATGCCTTTTCTATTATTTTAACTATCAACCTTTTTATTTCTTAGATTTAGCAAGTGAACTAACTAACGACAAGAGAGCTGATAATAGCATCCCTCCAGCCATCAAATACATCCCCATCATCATATTGCCTGTGAAAGTGAAATATGCCATCGCGGCATATAAAATCACGAAAAACAATTTTACCCCAATATTATCACTCATCATTTTTGACTAGCCCCCGTTGTTGCATCATCCATACCACAGCCTTCGGTATCCATACCTGGCATCCAAACATCCTCTGGCTTAATGCCTTTTTCTTCCGCGAAGGCTTTAGTCAAAGTCTCCATATCCATTAAGTGGTATTTCTTAGGATGATCTGGATCAAAGATTTCAATTTGCGCCATCATGCCGGCATCTTCATGTTCAATGATGTGGCAGTGATACATGAACACACCAAGAAGTGGAAATTCGACTCTTAAACGAACCGTTTCACCAGGACGAACTGGAATAGTGTCCTTATAACCATATTCATTTGGAAATGGTTCATGTCCATTTCTTGAAACAACTGTGAAGTGGGTGCCATGAATGTGGAATGGGTGAATCATACCATGTTCCTTAGTATTAGTGTTAGTTACATCCCAGTATTCAGCTTGCCCTACCTTTTGCTTCATATCGATTCTTTGCATTGAGAATTGCTTGTTATTCATCATGTTGTGTTCATCCATGGTAACTTTGCGAACAGGCAAATCTGGATCGACTTCTGGTAATTTGGGTTCAAACAAAGTGTCAGGAATGACAGAATCGTCTTTTTCAAAATTATGAATTCTAAATTCAATGAGTTTAAAGTCATCAGTATAAAGATTTACGACATCACCTTCATGATAGCCTGAGAAGTCAACCACCACTTGAAGTCTTTCACCAGGCGTAACCATGATCTTAGTCATTTTAACTGGATGTGGCAAGAAGGAATCATCCCCAGCAATTTGCGTCATTACAATATCATCGTCAAAGTGCAAACGCCATTCACGTCTATTTGATCCACCTAAGAATAATAATCTTATCTTTTGGGTAGTGACATTAATATAAGGACGAATCGTACCATTGATCAATGGAGTTTCACCCAAGATGCCCATTGCATCATAATCAGCACGATAATCTAGTTGGTTATCTTTGTGGTAAGTACGATCTTGCAGAATTACTGGGAACTCATCAACACCATAGTTCTTTGGAATTGGCAACTTTGCTTCTTGGTCATCTGTAACAACCACTCCCATTGCTAAGCCCATCCAAACTTGAGCGGCAGTTGATGGACATGGATGAGCGTGAAGCCAAGTTAAAGCTGCTGGTTGGTTAACAGTGAATTCAATCTCTTTTTCTTCACCTGGATATACTGGTGCGTGGCAACCACCATCTGTGATTGGACCTGGGACTTCCATGCCGTGCCAGTGATAAGTAGTAAGTTCTGGCAAACTGTTCTTTAGTTTAACGTGAACATGTTGCCCTCTCTTTAAAACCATTGTTTTACCAAGAATAGGTGCATTGTAACCCCAGGTCTTAGTTGCTTTACCTGGCAGCAATTGAACCTTACTTTCAATTGATTCAATCGTGTACCAAACATCGTTGCCTGATACTTTATCTGGCTTCAATACAGGTGGCACTGCTAAAGGCTTAGCTTCAACACCATCAGGGATGCTGAGCTTTTTGTAGTGAAAATGATTTTTGTCAAAGTCTTCTTCATCAAGGAAGTAATCTGTATAAATTTTAGTCATTTTGTTTTCCTCTCGTTCTTCTTCATTTCTGATCAGCACTAAATTAGCACTATTTTCGGGTGCAATCAACGGCTTAAAATACTGTTATTAAAGCATTTATACCGCTTTCACATTTATGAAGAATTGACGTTATTTTTATCTTCAAGTGCAAATAAACGCTGTCGAGAAAAACTTTTAAAAAGATAAGAAAAACATGTTTTATATTAGCAAACGAAAATTATTTAATTATTTTTTTGAGAGATCATTTTTTGGCTTGCTGGTTATTAATTTTTGCAAAGAAAAAGTCAGAACAGTTTTTGAATGCTCTGACTTTCTTTTTTATCTAAATAAACTAACAATACCACTAATTAAAACAAGTGCTGCGATCCAATAAGCTTGCATTGCTTGGAAGTGGGTCTCGTCTTCTTTTTTAAGGCTATTACTAATTTTGCGTCCACGGACAAACACCAAAATTGAAATAATGATCAAGCAAATACCAATAATCACATAAGCGGTGTGACTGAAATGTGTGATTGTCGTTGTGCCTAAAATCATACTCAAGCCAAAGATAATAAATAAAATGCTAAAAGCTATACCAGAGTAAATAATCAAAGAGTCATTAATAACTTTTTTACGTTTTGAATTATATCAAGCAAAATGAAGGATTGAACGAACTTCGATCAAACCAAGCACTATTAGAATAATTCCGAAAACAATCGACTGCCACATATAAATCCCTGCCTTCTAAAACTATTACTTATATTTAACTCAATTATAAGTCTTTTTATAAAAGTTATTAAATTTAAGAGGTTATTGCTTGAATTAAAAAAACGCAAAAGTATCTAACTTCTACGGTTTACTTCATCAATTGACGTTTTTTAATGCAATTCTTGTAGGCTTAATATTTATGCTTTTTTATAAAAAATAATTAAAACAGTTGCAAAAACAACTGATAATTGATGCATTAACCTCGTGCATTCCAATCGATGCAGCCATTTTCATAGGCATCGTCTTTTAGTAAATCCGACAATTTTAATTGATCTAAAGATGGCAAATAATTCTTTTCTTTAGGATATTCTTCCAAATACTTATTGATAATATCTTTAAAATTGCTCTTCATACGTCTTGCCGGTTCTTGATTTTTTAAACGTAAAAGTGATTTGTACACTGTATTGTATAAAAATTCATCATCACTATTCTTTATTATCAGCAGTGAATAATTGTGTGCGGCACGATTCCTGAAATATCGCATAGACTCGATGACCTTTTCAAAATCAGCAAGTGACAAGTCATTCTTAAAAACTCGCTTTAAAATTATTGCTTGCTGTTTATGGTGCAACAAAAGGAAAAAGTTGCAAGCAACGCCAAATGACATTTCTTTTATTAGAACCCATGTGGTAATTTCACTACTGTACAAGTAATTATATCCATCGAACGGTTCAAGATAATTTTCTTTAATTCGACGAATTCTACTTCTTAATTCACCACGTCTGATTACTCTTCCCGTCTGCATAACATGTTTTTCTTTTAAAAGATCCTCGAGTTTTAATCTAGACTCTTGATAAAAATTGAACTTTTTAGCTTTTAGTGCGCTACGTACAACTCTATTATATCGATTAGTGTAGCTTTAAATGTTTGTTCAAATAGTTGCAAGTCAATTAATGCTTCATTTTTTAATCTCTGATCTAGTTGATAAAAAGCATATATTTCTTCAAAAGTTGTATTTGGTCTAACCTTCTCGCTATCGTTTTCAATAAAATGGTCAAGATACTGATAAATAATTTCACGGTAGCCATAAGTTTGGACTTTATCGATAAAATATTCTTCATCATTAATCGTTACTCCAGACTCACGGCAAAAATCCATACGCCATCTAGCTATATCTTCAAAATCATTGTTTGATTTAGTCATTACTTTCATCTCCTCTTGCAAAGAACGAGTTTTTATATTATTTACCATACCTTCTTTATACAACTGATTCTATCTATAATGTAAGCGCAAACAATAAAGCTGTGGAGGTTTTAATTATGAGTTTAAAGAACAATTATGATGTTATTATCATCGGCGGCGGTGCTAGTGGACTTGTCGCTGCTTATGAAGCTGCACACAACAGCCAATCAGTTTTAGTAGTTGAAAAAGGTCATAATTTAGGTGGTAGCGGTAATTACATCGAAGGTGCTTTTGCCGTTGATTCATTCATGCAAAAGAAACATGCTGACTATCATTTAACTAAAGAAGCAGCTTTAAACGAAGAATTAAACTATTCTCACTATAAGGCTGATACCAATACTTGGAAGCAATACATTGATGGTTCAGCAGATATTATTATTAAATGGTTGAAAGATTTAGGTGTTGAATACTTTGACGTTGAACCTTTAGGTAGTGGTGCTAGAACTTGGCACCTATTTAAGTGTCGTGGGGATGCCGTTATCAACAAAGTTTTAGCACCAAAGGCTAAAGAAAATGGTGCCGACATCGTTACCTCAACCGAAGTAACCAAGTTAATCACTGAAAATGGTGCAGTTACTGGTGTTGAATTGAAGAATCTTGAAAACAATGAAGTTTCTACTGTTAACGGTAAGCACATTATCTTAGCAACTGGTGGTTACTTGAACAACAAGAAGCTGATCGCTGACTACACTAACTATGATGCAAATCAATTAATCCCAGTTAACTCAAACAAAAATACTGGTGATGGCTTAAGCTTAGCTTGGAATGCCGGTGCACAAAGATATGCAATGGGTATGGCAATGCTCTTCGGCGGTTACATCAAAGATCCATACCGTCCAATCTACGTTTACCGTTACGATGAATTAAACGGTGCTGCTAACCAACAATTACTTCTTTGGGTAAATGAAACTGGTAAGAGATTTGTTAACGAAGAAGTAGTCGATAACTTTGCTGAAGCCGGTAATGCCCTCTTCACTCAAAACGAATTCTACACTATCTTAGACCAAGCTACTGTTGATCACTTACAAAATGATTCTCTTTACAAGCCAATGGGTACTTACGACTATCACGATACTAAGTTGCCACACTTGCAAGAAGAAATTGATGATGAATTAGCAAAGAATCCTAAATACTTAACAAAGGCTGACAATATTGAAGAATTGGCTAAGAAACTTAACTTGCCTGACTTACCTGCAACTGTTAAACACTATAATGAACAAGCTCATGCTGGCAAAGATGAAGACTTCGGCATGAATGCTAAATTCATGATCCCTGTAGAAAAAGGTCCAGTTTACGTCATTAAACAAGGTGTTGGTGCCTTCTGTAATATGGGTGGCTTGAAGATCAACCTTGATAATCAAGTTCTTGACCTAGATTGTGCTCCAATTAAGGGCTTGTATGCTGTTGGTAACGATACAGCTGGTATGTTGATTGGTGATACTTACGGTCCTAACATGCCTGGTACTAAAGCGGGTTACTGCTTCTTCTCAGGTAAGCATGTTGCTGACGTAATTAGTGAAAAGTAATTGATATAATTGATCTAAAAAAATACATGGTTCTGTTCTGCAGAATCATGTATTTTTTTGCACGAAATGATGCTATCTTAGTAACTATGATGATTAAAGAAATTACAAACAACAAAAAGCAATATCTCTCACTACTTCTTTTAGCTGACGAACAAGAAAGCATGGTAGACAAATATCTTAATCGTGGAAAAATGTACGTATTATTCGAAGATAATATTGCAATTTCAGAATGCGTCGTCACCGATGAAGGCAACAAAGTATTGGAGCTTAAAAATTTAGCCACCGATCCTAAATACCAACATCAAGGCTATGCGCAAAAACTTGTAGAATTCATTGAGCAAAAATATAAAAACGATTTTGACATTCTCCAAGTAGGTACCGGCGACAGTCCCCTCACCCTACCTTTTTACAAAAAAATTGGCTTCAAAGTTAGTGGCCGCAAACGAAACTTTTTCGTTGATAATTACGACCATCCAATCTTTGAAGCCGGAAAACAATTAGTAGATATGATTTATCTACAAAAGAAGCTGTGATTACTTATTTACTTTAATATCTTTAAAACATCATCAGTATTAGCACGAGTTGAATGAAAGCCATTTACTTTACCATCGCCAATATATCCAATACCGATTCACATACCAATAATTTCATTATCAGGAATTGGCATGTTGGCACGTAGAACATCTGGATATTTGACAAATTCATAAGCTGTCATAGTTGCCAGACCTTGATTACTTGCTGCTAGCATTAATGTTTGACCAAAAGCTCCTAAGTCATAAACGACCATGGATTAAATTCCTCAATGGTCAAAAAAGCAACAGCAGGTGCATCAAATAGTTTGTCAGAAATTTCGCCAAAATTAACTCTATTATTAATCAAGAAATGACTAAAATCATTATTCCAGCCTGCCATATTTCTTCTAGCAAAATTTCCCTACTGATTGCGGTGCATAGTATAGAAGTCTGAATCTCCCGCTAATCCTTTAATATTATTGTTGTGGTATACTCTTTTAATTCGATCAAGAGTGTCAACTTTTGCAATACATACTTTCCATGGTTGTGCGTTTGCCCAAGAAGGAGCTTGTTGAGCCTGTTTAACAATATTAGTTAGAATTTTATCGTCGACATCTTTGTCTGAAAAACTACGAACTGAATAACGATTTGAGTTTGCTTTTAAGAAATCCATGTATTTGTCTCCTAATACTTACTTTTAGTAACTATGTTTTAATATAAATAATAAACATGAGGAAGTAGTAAAATGTTAGTAGTTATTAACTAAAAGTTTTAAGTGAGGGATCAATATGGACGACCAATTAAAAACCTTTATTGAAGTTGCAAATGATCGTAGTTTTAATAAGGCTGCCAATGCTTTGTTAATCTCATAATCAAGCAAATCAATGCTCTAGAAGATAAGATCAAAGTAAAATTATTTGATCGAACGCACAATGTCGTATCTTTAACCAAGGCTGGTGAGTCATTTTATCAAGATGCAATGAAACTGGTTGAGGCCTACAATCAGTCTATTGATCGTGCTCAAACTGTATCTAATCAAAAACAAGTCATCAAAATTGGTGCTGGTCCACTTGCTACAGGCGTAAAAACTAACAATTTATGGATTGAAATTGGTAAAAAGCATCCTGGATTAACTTTTGATTTTATCCCTTGTGCTTGTGCACTAGGTGACTACAATGAATTTCTTTCCGGTATCGGTGAAGTTTTCGATTTAGTTTCATCTGTTTATAATGATCAGGTATTAAAGAAATATCATTTACAAGCTCTTAAATTAAACGAGACACCATTAAAGCTTTCAATTACGGTTACTAATTCTTTATCTAAAAAAGACCAAATTACTTTAAATGATCTTTCGGATCAGACAGTTGCTTTGCCTGAAAAAGGAAAGTTCGATTGCTTTGATAAGGCTAGAGCTTTCTTAGAGCAAAATCCTAAAATTCATACCAAGACTATCCCTGGTTTTGATATGAATATACTTAATAAATGCGTGTCTAACAACTGGATTCTTTGTTCTGCGGAGGACTGGCAAATCGCGCATCCCTTACTTAAATCAAAAAGTTTCAACTGGAATTGCAACACCCCATTTGGCATTATCTATAACGATAAAAGCAATGCAGCTACTAAAAATTTAATCAAGACACTAAAAAAGAATTAATCCGTCATTTGGATTAATTCTTTTCTTTATCTATTAGAAGTTAACTTTATCTGGATCATTAGCTAAACCAGCTACACCATGTAATCCATCAAGCTTAACCATATCTTCAGGACTAATTTCAAAATCAAATACTTCTGCATTTGCCTTGATGTATTCTGGGTGAACTGACTTAGGAAGTGGTAAGAAACCATGTTGTAATGACCAACGAATCAAAACTTGTGCTGGAGACTTGCCATAATTTGCGGCAACTTCTTTAACTACATCTTTACCTAACAAACCACCTGTACCAAGTGGGCTGTAGGCTTCGTTAAGCATATCGTACTTCTTATTTTCAGCAACAACTTCTGGTTGCAAGTCACTTGGGTTTAAGAAAATTTGGTTAACGACAGGTTTGATCTCAGCATTTTCCATCAATGCATCAAGGTGACGCTTTCTAAAGTTAGAAACACCAATGGCACGAATCTTACCTGCTTGAACAGCTTCTTCCATAGCTCTCCAACTTTCAGCATTCAATTCAGACCAGTGATCACGCATGTTAGCTGGATTTGGCCAGTGAATCAAATACATATCAAGATAATCAAGCTTTAAGTCAAGCAAACTTTGATCAATTGCTTTCTTAGTCTTGTCATAGCCGTGATCAGCATTCCATAGCTTAGTAGTGATAAACAATTCATGACGATTAATGCCACTCTTTTGAATTGCTTCACCAACACTATCTTCATTGCCATAGGCCTTGGCAGTGTCAATGTGACGATAGCCAGCATTTAAAGCTGCTAAAACTGATTCCTTAGCAACTTCACCATCTGGCGTTTGCCAAGTACCAAAGCCAATGATCGGTATCTTAACACCATTTTTTAACGTATAAGTGTCTTGTAAAGAATTAAATTTCATTAGTTACTTATCGATTTCAGGAGCTTCATTAATCTCAGCTTGCATCATCCAGATTCTCTTTTCGATATCCGTATGACAGCTAGTCAAAATATCGTTGCTACCGTAGTCTCCTTCTTCATCACTAGCTTTAATTCCTTCTTCATAAAGCTTATCTAAATAGCGGTAGCCAGCAATAATGGTCTTGAATCTATCTTTAGTCGAAATGCCCCATTCCCCCGGCTTGTCTTCTAGTTTAGTATGTTTCAATACTTCAGATAAACTTGAATAAGGTGACCCATCAATGGTAATTAATCTTTCCGAAATTAAATCTCTTTGTTCATCAAGCTCGTCCATAACATCGTCGAGGTATGGGTGAAGTTTCAAAAAGTTTGGACCTCTCATGTACCAATGCTGTTGACGAGTAATCATGATAAGTTGAGTTAAATCAGCAACTGCTTGATTTAAAATTTCTTTTGTTTTGGTATATTTCATATAAAGCCTCCTTTAAACCGCTTTCTTTAATTGTAGCATCTTTTTCTTACAAGTACTAATAATTCGACCCAAAACAAAAAGACACTTCTTAAAAAGTGTCTTGAATATTAATCTTTATTGGTTAATCTAATTCGATTAGGGAAAATAAATGAAATCACTGGAATAATCAGATACAAAATCATTGCTACTCTTGGAATATAAAGAGACATGATTATCAAAATAATATTAATAACTAGATCAAATACGCTTCGTATTACAAATGATTTATTCATAACAATTCGCATTATTTGTGAATCCTTCACCGTCTCTTTTGCCCCAAAATATTGAGTCAGAATTTCAACTACTTTTGCAATTAAAAAGACAACACCAAAGTTCACTACTGCAAAAGTCGATGTTTCAGCCATGATCCATTTGGTCATTACCGGAAAAAGAGATAGATCCGCTAACAGCAGAAAGTCCATAATCGCCACTGTTTTTGTCGGTCTAAAAATATAATATGAGAACGACAAATGCAGGTCATACCAAAAGTCGGCAACTATAAAGAAAGTGATTAAAAATACCGCTATATCACTTAAGAATCCTTGATAATGAACCTCGTTGATAGCTGGTTGTATTTCCAACACAATGATCGTAATGATGATGGCTATTACCCCATCATTGAAAGCTTGCAAATGTTCCCTCAAATTTGTAGGCTCTTCTTTTTGTGCAGCTTTAAATTGCTCTTGCATATCAGCTAATTTTTGCTTTTCTTCATCAGAAAATTTATCCAGTGAATGTTTTCTAGTCATACTTTTCCCATCCCTTAATTAATAGACTTTGTGATAAATTATAGCATTAAGCAAAATAAAAAAGCATTTACCATCAAAAAAGTGATAAATGCTTTTGAAAAATCTATAGAGAGTAAAAATTTATAATAATTATCTTCTTAATTGACTCAAACTAGAACCAAAGATTTGCTCAATAGTAGCTGGATCATGATGGTCGTCAAAGAATTGACTTACATTCTTGTCTAATTCAGCAATCTTTTGCATATCGTCATCGCTCAATTCAAAGTCAAAGGCATCGATGTTTTCCTTTTGACGAGCATCGTGAACTGACTTAGGAATTACGATAATGCCACGTTGAATAAGCCAACGTAAGATAACTTGACTATTTGACTTGCCGTATTTCTTACCGCTTTCAGCTAAAACTGGGTTAGTGAAAATGCAGTCTTTACCTTCAACAAATGGAGCCCATGCTTCTACTGCAACGTCATCTTTTTGGTTCCACTTAACTTCTGGTTCTCTTTGGAACCATGGGTTAACTTCGATTTGGTTAACTACTGGCTTTACATTACTCATTAATTGCAAGTTTATCAATTGATCTGGCCAAAAGTTTGATACACCGATTGACTTAATCTTGCAGCTTTTTGAGCATCTTCTAAGGCATGCCATGCACCAGCAACATCACCGTAGGCTTGGTGCAAAAGCATCATGTCAATGTAGTCAGTACCAAGTTCTTGTAAGTCGTGATCAATAGCCTTAGTAGCTTTTTCGTAAGTAAAGTTTGATACCCATAACTTGGTCGTTAAGAAAATGTCGTCACGGTTAACGTCGCTGTTCTTGATTGCTTCACCAACAGCAGTTTGGTTGTTGTAAGCTTCGGCAGTATCAATCAAACGATAGCCGTTTCTAATTGCAGATTCTACTGCCTTTACTGCATCATCATGGTTAGGAATTTGGAATACACCAAAACCCAATTGCGGAATTTCATTGCCATCATTTAACTTAATCTTTGGAATGCCTGTCATATTTCTTATCTCCCCTGAATAGAATTCTTTAACTTGTTTCAACTTACAGCTATTATCTTAATCGTAAATGTAATAATTCAAAATACAGCATAGTAGTATGCGGTTTACGCAGAGTATAAAAAATTTTTTATTTTTTAAACAAAGACGGTGTAATACCATTAATTCAAGATATTCAGGATGTTTGGTCAAAGGCTGATAGATTCTAAACTTAAAATTTCAATTGACAACGCGTAATAAGAAATATATTATAAAAGTGAATTGAATAAATGTTCTTCGAGGCAGGGTGAAATTCCCGACCGGCGGTAAAGTCCGCAACCCGCATTAAGCGGTTGAATCCCAATGGGTACCGATAGTTATAGTCTAGATGGTAGAAGAAGAATGAGTCTGCGCTTTTTTGTGTTGCACTTATTTTGCTTATGATAATAATGACGAGAGTCTCGAAGAAATTCGAGACTCTTTTTTGTTCTGAAAAGGGAGTGAAATACATGGAAAAAGATGAACACTTCATGCAGCTTGCCCTGCATGAGGCACAAAAAGGCAGACACCAAACATGGAAGAATCCATTAGTTGGTGCTGTGATTGTTAAAAATGATCAAGTTCTCGCTACCGGCTATCACCATCATTATGGTAAGCCACATGCTGAACGAGATGCTATTTCCAAACTAACCCCAGAACAATTATTCAATTCAACTCTTTACGTAACTTTAGAACCTTGCAACCACTTTGGAAAACAGCCACCCTGTTCACAATTGATTGTCGATAGTCATATCAAACGTGTTGTGATTGCGGAAGTTGATCCTCATAAATTAGTAACTGGTAAAGGAATTGCCACTTTAAAAGAAAATGGCATTGAGGTCACAACTGGCGTGTTAAACGCTGAAGTAAAAAAGTTAAACGAGCATTATAACTATTTTTACAAAAATGACCGTCCTTGGATTACTTTAAAGCAAGCTACCTCACTTGACTATAAAGTAAGTGCCGGTTTGAATCAGCGAACTGCAATTACCAATCAAGAAGTTTATGAGCAAGTTCACCGCGAACGAGCAGATTACCAGGCAATTGTAATTGGTAGTTCTACTGCGATTATTGATAATCCTAGTTTATTAACTAGTGCTTCAACTGACTATCCGCCAATCAGGATAGTTCTTGATCGACGAGGACGTTTGTTAGAGCATTTAGATTTAACTCTTCTCAATGATGACAATCCAACTTGGATTTTTACTCGAAATAAATCTTTAGCAAATCACAATTTGAATCAAAATATACAATGCTTCCTAACTAAAAATAACGATTTATCTGATCTGATTGCTGAATTGAGTAAAAAGGAAATTCAATCAATTTATGTTGAAGGTGGTCCTACTTTGGAGAAATCATTCTTAGATAACTTTTTTATAAATGAAATGATTACCTACATTTCACCAGACTTTATCGGTGCAAACGGAGTTTCTGGTACTGTACCTACTTCATCACATCACTTTGATGAAGTAAACATTAAGCAATTGGGTAATAATGTAAGAATTGATGAAAGGAATAAAAATGTTTAGCGGTGTAGTTGCAGGCAAAGCAAAAATTGCAGAAATTAATAAAAAAGATGAAACTATCACAATGACTGTTACTTTTCCTACCGGTCTATTATCCGATATTAAAATTGGTGATTCGATTGCAGTTAATGGAACATGTTTAACTGCTGAAAAAGTTGAACCTAATGAATTTCAGGTTACTATGATGCCACAGACATTTGAAAAGACTACTTTTAAAGATTTAAAGGTTAACGATGATGTCAATGTTGAGCAAGCTATGAAAGCTGACTCTAGATTTGAAGGACATATCGTTACTGGTCATGTTGACGATGTCATTCATATAACTGATCGTCATATTAACGAAAATGCAATTGAACTATGGTTTTCAATTCCTAATCACCTTGATAAGCAAATCGTGCCACAAGGTAGCGTCGCCTTAAATGGCGTCAGTCTAACTGTGATGGATGTAAAAGATAATAAATTTTCTGTTGGTCTAATTCCACATACTCAAGATGAAACTAATTTATCCAGCCTAAAAGCTGGCGATGAAGTAAATCTTGAAACAGATATTCTTGGTAAGTATGTGCAAAAAAATTTAAGTAAGGAGAATTGAAAATGGATGTTAAGAAGATTCAAAATGCAATTCAATGGATGAAAAATGGTGGCTTGGTAATTGTTGCTGACGATGAAGATCGTGAATCCGAAGGTGACATGATTGGTATTGGCTCGAAAGTTACCCCAGAGAATGTTAATTTTATGACCAAATATGCACGTGGTTTGCTTTGCACCAGTGTCGGTCGTGAAGTTGCCGAAAGATTAAAGTTGCCACAAATGGAATCTAATAACACCGATCCTTATGGCACTGCATTTACGATTAGTGTTGATTATAAGACAACTACTACAGGAATTTCAGCATATGATCGTGCTGCTACAATTAAAGCAATCGCAGATCCCACTACTAAACCTGAAGACTTCTTCCGTCCAGGTCACTGTTTCCCATTGGTTGCTAAAGATGGCCTTGTTCTAGAAAGAAACGGCCACACCGAAGCTTCAGTTACCTTGGCAAAATTGGCTGGTGAACAACCTGTTGCCTATATTTGTGAAATTATGAAGGCTGATGGCCACATGGCAAGAAGACCACAATTACGTGAAATTGCTAAAGAACATCATATGCCATTTTTAACTATTGCTGAACTTCAAGAATACGTTAAAAGTCCAGCGAGTAAACCTTCAGACTTTGTAAACTTCCCTACCAAATATGGCGATTTTAGAATTAAAGCCTTAGACGATGAAAACCTAATCATTTTGAAGGGCGATATTGATCCAAATAGACCAATGCTAGTTCGTCTTCATTCTGAATGTATGACTGGTGATACTTTTGGTTCAATGCGTTGTGATTGTGGTGATCAGTTACATAATGCAATGGTTCAAATTGATAAGAATGGCAGCGGCATTATTCTCTATCTTCGTCAAGAAGGTCGTGGTATTGGTTTAGGTAATAAACTAAAGGCCTATGCCTTGCAAGACCAAGGTTATGATACTTATGATGCAAATAAGATTCTAGGTTTTGAACCTGACGAAAGAAATTATGAAACTGCTGCTAAGATTTTGAAAAGTATGGGAATTCACCAAATTGATTTGTTAACTAACAATCCTGATAAGATTGATCAATTAGAGGATTATGGTATCAAGATTAACAAACGCGTTCCATTGGAAATACCTGCAAACGATGTTGATCGCTCTTACCTTGAAACAAAACGTGACAAATTCCACCATATGTTAGCTTTATAGGAGAAAAGCAAATGACTATTTACGAAGGTAATTTTGAAAACAATGACGTAAAGATTGCTATTGTAGCTTCTAAGTTTAATGAAATTGTTACTCATCACTTAGTTGATGGTGCATTAGCTACTCTTAAGCAATTCGGTGTTAATGAAAATAACATAGATGTTTACTGGGTACCCGGTGCTTTTGAAATTGGCTTTACTGCCAAAAAGATTATGCTTAGTGGCAAATACGACGGTATTATGACGCTTGGTGCTGTGATCAAGGGTGAAACTGATCACTACAGCATGATTATTCAAAATGTTACTAATGCGATTATGCAAATTAATTTAGAAGCTGAGATTCCTGTTACATTTGGAATTTTGACAACTGATGATATTGAACAAGCATTGCAAAGAGCCGGATTGAAGGCGGGGAATGAAGGCAGTTCTACTGCTCAGGGTTTGCTAGAAATGATCTCTTTGAATAAGATGATGTAATAAAAATGATTGCATGAAAAAGCATCGCAAGTTAGGGATGCTTTTTTTGTTATTCTACTTAACACTAGCTAAAGCCTCATCGATTGGTGTATCACCAGTCTTCATCATGATTACCTTGCCAATTGTATTATCGTGCTTAAGAATTTCAGCCAAGGTCTTTGCTACATCAGGAATTGGGTTAGAAGTTACCTTAGTTACATCTAAGCTAATCTTGCCTGTACCCTCTTTCTCAGTTAAGTTAGTTGGTTGCAAAATAGTATATTTAAGTCCGCTTTGATTTACTAAGCAGTTATCTGCAAAGAATTTTGCAACATTGTAATCCATAATTTGATCTAAGCCATCAATATGCCATTTTTCTGGTTGAAGAGCAAAGATTGAACTAAGCATAATATATCTTTCAATGCCGAGCTTCTTTGCTGCTTGCATGGTCTTTACAGCACCAAATACATCTGTTTTAAAGTAGATCTTTACCACGTGATCCAGCAGTGAAATAAACAGCATCGCTGCCTTTCATCAATTTAGCAAGATCATCAACATCCTTAGATTTATAGAATATAATAATCAAATTTCAATTCAAATATAATATAGCTTATTTTTAGTAAGTTAGCAAGAGTAAGTACTTTTTTAGTTTTTGTAAGTTTGTTTAGGTATGTTAATAAGTGAGGCAGAGATAGTTTATTTTTTATAAAATATTTAGTAACAACCTGCTTTCTGCTTTAAAAACTTTTTACATTAAAAAAACCTCGACTTTTTGTCGAGATCTTAAATTTATCTGCTTATTTTACTTCCAAGTAATTTTCCGCATTTCTTAAATCGTCAATTGATAACTGACCAGGAGCTGATGTCTTTCCCATTGCATCAAATGATAAACTAGAAATAAATTTATTTTAAAATTTCAATAGATAAATTCTATAAATAAAAAGACACTTTGAATTAACAAAGTGCCTTTCTTACTATTCATGATAACTTCTAGCTAAAAAATGTTCCATATCCTCTGGTTCATGACTGGTTAAGTGAGCAAAGTCATCGCTCAGGCCATGCAAATAGCCCATTGCTCCGCCTTTGTACATTGAAGCAAGCTCTGCTCCATCACCTTCAGCCGCATAAATTCGACCGAATTCTTCAACGCTAACTGGATGATAACCAATTTCATGTCCGGTCACTTTGGTCATGATTGCACCAAGTTCTGGCATGGTGTAAGAACACCTTTGAGTTAGCAAGTAAGTTCTTCTGCTATTTAAAACATCTTTATTAAGTGCCATGGTAGCCATTGCTTCAGCTGAGTCTTCCAAAGTAATAAAACTCATGGCTTGCTACCTACTGGGTAGATCAAACCTTTTCTCTCGATTAATTCTGGCAAGTATGGCACTAATGGATCAGCATACAAACTGTTTTTAGCAATTGCATAATTAAGATCAGTACCTGCAAGTCGTCTTGGCAAATAACCGTAGAATGGTGAATCACAAATGGGTTATCTTCTTGATCTGCAATAAAGCTCATCGCCACAAGATTATTAATACCATTGGTCTTCATCGCAGCCAAGACATTTTCTAGCTCGCCCACTCGATCAAAGACAGAGTAGGTTTTACTTGCGACATAAACCAAGGTATCAACCCCTGCAAAAGCCTTTTCTAGACTGGCACGGTTTTGAAAATCGATTTCTCTAATTTCAAGCCCTTCATTAATCAAAGCAGTCGCATGGTTCTTATTGTGCACTAAAGCGACAATATCGTTTTTATCAATCTTCTTTTGCAAATGCGCTACTACACGACTGCTTAAATGATCGGTTGCGCCTGATACTGCTATCTTCATAATTTAATCCTCCACTACAACTACTTTGCCAAAACTCTTTAAATTTTCTAGATAGCGATGAGCATCAGCTACATGCTTTAAATCAAAAACTCGCTCTGGCTTTGCATCCACATCATACTTTTTAACATAATCAAGCATACGTTCATTTTCTTCTTCGTTGACATTACCTGAATAAAAACTAGTCAAATAACTGTTAGCAGCAATATCCACGATTGGATCAAATTTATCCAAGTACCACTGATTGCCTAATTGACCAGTCGAACAAATAATGCCGCCTTTGATCAAGTGTTTAAAGCTATTTTTAATGGTCTTAGGTCCAATCAATTCAAAAATCTTGTTAAACTTCTTATCAGTCTGTAATTCACCATCTTGATCAAGCCTTTAACAGCTTTACAAAAGCAACACCTACGCCACTAGTACCGCCGCGGACTAAAACTTGATCATCCTTAGCAATCTTCAAGTTAAGCATCGAACCAAAGGCGGTGTAGTACGTTTCTGGCAATGCAGCTAAGGTAGCCCAGTCAAGATCAGTTTCAATTGGATAAAGCTGCTGGTTAGGAAGTAATGCATATTCGGCGTATGAGCCATCAAAAGCACGACCCATTTCACCCATAATTGAGATTACTTTCGGTCCAACGTTGACGAGTAAGTTTGTCCTTCATTTCATCAAGTTGTTCTTTAGTTAAGTTTTGCATCCCGCGCAAGTTAGTAATATCGTACATTGAAACAGTCGCAATGGCCTTGATACGAGTATCTACGCTAGCTGCAGAAAGTGCAAGGCCACCTGAACCACAGATACCAATGGCACCTTAACGCCAAGATAGTCAACTGCGGCACTGAAGCTTTCAGCGAATAAGTCCGGGGATGAAACATGTCTAGGTTCGCCAGCTGATTCACCCATGTATACTTGGTCAAAGGTTAAAACAACAAAACCACGTTAAGCTAATTCATTGGCGTAAACACATGTAAAGCAGGGTATTTAGCATTTTTATCTATATTTTTTGCGTAGTAAATGTCGGCTGCAATAGCGATTCCGTATCTGTTGTTGTAGCGAACGTGTTCACGAGTTAATTTATCACTTAATTTGGTAATGTATCCGTATGGGATATTATTTGGTCCTTTCTTTCGATTGATTAACTATAATTTACCATCAAGATTTATACATTACCAATATCTATTGTAAATGAAAATCTATAGTTTTTCCTTATGCTTTCTATCCAAAAAATCCAAGACAACTGTCTTGGATTGATAAATTATTCTTTTCTATTTTTATGCAAGTATTCAAACAAAATACCATCACGCAAACCGCAGCTAGAAAAGATCACTTCACTAACCTGCAAGTTACGCAATACTAAGCTAATCGGGATCAAACCACCGACGATCACGTCTGCTCGGTGCTTGGCTAAACCAGGAATCTTCATCCGTTCATCTTTATTCATGGCGATCAATTTGCTAATCAAGTTAAAGATATAGTGTGGTGGCAAGTGCATCCCGTGAATGTCAGGCAACTCATCAACTTCATCAGTAACTTCTCGTCGGTGAATCTTTGCGATTGTCCGGTTGCTACCGCCAAGTGCAATTAATGGCAAATTATGCACTTGTCCTAGCCAGCGCACCGTTGAAATTTTCTGCCCTGCCGCATTCATTGCGCTATACAAATCACTAGCTGAAATGGTATCAGCTAAGTTATAGTTTTGCGACAAAACGACTGAACCGATTGGAATACTTACCCGTTCTTTGCAGGCACCATTTTGAACCCAAATCAGCTCCGTTGAAGCACCACCACAATCCATGATAATGCCGTTTCTGACTGGCAAGGTATTAACTACGCCAACGTAGTCCAAGTATGCTTCGGTACTACCTGAGATCACCTGCAAGTTCAGTCCAACTTCATCTTTTACTCGTTTTAAGAATTCCGCTTGGTTCTTTGCTCCGCGAACTGCAGCCGTTGCTACCGCTTTGACGACCACATTATCATATTGCGTATATCTGGTTTTAAAGTCTTTCAAAGCTTGAATCGTTCTGTTCATTGGTTCTTCTTTAAGCGTCATTTCTTTGCCCATATTTTCAGACAAACGGACATACTCTCTAAAGTAACCCATGACTGTATAGCCACCATAATCGTCTATTTGTGAAATCTGCATTCTGACCGAGTTGGAACCCAAGTCAATTACTACTAAATTAGTATTAGTCATTTTCTCTTCCTCCTCAGTCTACTGTCATATTCACCGCGCAGATACTTCGTAAAAGCTGCGTAATCTTGTTCTACTTGCTTACTATAAGCGACAGCCCAATCAGCCATACACTTATCAAATTGCTTACTTTCTTGCAAGTAGCCATAGATCATTGCTGCCGTTGGACTTTGACAATGAGCTCGGGCCAAGATGAAGGCACAAAGCGTCGCATAAGCTTCAAAGCTTTCTTCATCCAGCTTAGTGGTATCAATTGAGTCCTTCATATCTCTGAATTGACGCACATAATAGCTGCGGCCTCCTGCTTCAGTATAACCCAAGAATGGATCATAGAAGGTTTGCAAGATGCTTTGACCGGTGATTACACGGCGCCCTTCTTCATAACCTTGTTGTTTAGCTTCTGCCACAGACAAATTAGACAAATCATACTTAGATGGCATTGCTTCTTTGATTTGCAAAACCAAGTGACTACCGTCTCTACCTGTCAGTAAAACCAGATAGCAGCGTGTACCAAAGCTACCAACACCTACGCTGTAACGAATAATGTCAGTCAGTTTAAAACTGCTCAACAGCACCTTTACATCAGGTGAAAGCTTCTTTTGGTACTCTTCCATCGCACTAACTAATTCCTGATAAGTTTGATCAGAAATCCGTCTAGCACGTGGTGGATTTTCTTTAAAGACCAGCTTACCATTTTCTTCAGTCGTAAACTTTTTAACTACCTTATCCGAATTATTCTTTGGTGCCTTATCCGCAATTTTCTTCAAAATCTTGACTAATTGCTTATCATCACTGGTTGTATTAAAGAAATCATTGATGCTGTATGAGGTGTAAAAACGGTCGAGCAGCTTTTGACCAGCCGCATCATTAATTCCGTCTTCATAAGCCTTAGCAGTATTCTTCAATATCTTATAAAGATTATCTGGATTATAGCCGTTGATCTCACCGATTAATTGGGCACTGACCATCAGACGCTTCAAATCGCTCTCCCAATTGCCAACTCTGGTTTCATCAAAGTCATTAAGTCCGAAAAGCAATTGTCTTTCAGGTGAAGCGAAAAAGCCGAAGTTGTTTAAGTGGGCATCTCCACAAATCATCACCCAGATTTTGCTTTGCGTGCTGTGCAACAAGTCATATTCCATGACACCAGCAGTACCACGCAAGAAGCTAAAGGCATTAGCAATCATGCGCTGATGACGCAAAGGCAATAGCTCAGGAATCATTGTATCTTCCTGTGTCTTGATCATCTCAACGGCATCCCGTTCAACCGGTTTAAAAGCACCCAGTTCACTAACTGGCACCTTTTTAGCCTGCTTCTTGCCGACCTCAATCAATTCATCTTTGCTAGCTTTTAATCGCAGCTTATCAATATTGAATCTTTTGCGTAAAAAATTCTTACTCATCCGTATCCTTCTTTTCTTCAAAGGTTAAATCATTGTCTTCTTTACGCATTACTTCAAAGACATCAGGATCTCTATCTTCATCTTCTTTTTGCTTTAATTCGCGTTCTTTTTCTTGGGCTTGATGAATAAAGTACTCTTGAGAGTTAAGGGCCTTCTTACCACGACGATCAACCATTGAATATACATCATTATGAAGAACACGTGTCTTAACGTTGTCATTCCACATAATATCGTAGATATGAAGTACACGTTCCTTCAAATCTGGCTGCAAGATTGGGAATAAGGTTTCAACTCTTCTGTTCAAGTTACGCTTCATCATGTCCGCACTTGAAAGGTAGACATCTTGATTACCATTATTATAGAAGTAATAGATTCGACTGTGTTCGAGTAATCTTCCGACAATTGAATGTACTTCAATATTATCACTAATTCCAGGAATATCGGTTCTTAAGCAACAAATTCCGCGCACAATTAAGTGAATTTTTACGCCAGCGTGAGAAGCTTCATAAAGTTTACCAATGATTTCAGGATCAGAGAGTGAATTCATCTTCATGTGAATTTCGGCTTTACGGCCAGTTTTGGCGATTTCGATTTCATTATCAATCTTTTGATTAATGAACTCACGGATATGATTTGGTGAAATTCTTAATTGTCTGAAGTATGGTGGACGAGAATAACCAGATAGCATGTTAAATAAATTAGTGGCATCAACACCAAGGTCGCGGCGTGAAGTGAATAAGCCCATATCAGTGTAGAAGTGAGCAGTTACGTCATTGTAATTACCGGTACCCAAGTGAATGTATCTGCGAATACCATCTTCATCACGGCGAATGACCAAAGTAATCTTGGTGTGCGTCTTAAGTCCTTTCAAACCATAGATAACGTGACAGCCCATCTGTTCCAAAGTCTTAGCCCAGTGGACGTTATTCTCTTCATCAAAACGAGCTTTAACTTCGACCAAAACAGTTACTTGTTTGCCAGCTTGTGCAGCTTGACCCAAGTATTTAATGATTGGTGAATTACCTGAAACACGATAAAGGGTCATCTTAATGGCTAAGACCTTGTCATCATGGGCAGCCTTACAAATAAAGTTTAAAACTGTGTCAAATGAATCATATGGGTGTTGAACCAAGTAATCTCTTTGTCTAATATTGGCAAAAATATCGCTTGAAAGAGCTAAATCTGGATCAACATAACCCTTGATTGGCGCATAACGCATTTTTTCATGACCCTTAACTGCACCAGCAAGTTTCTTAAGGAAGGTTAAATCAATTGGACCAGAAATCTCATAGATTTCATTCTTCTTAACCTTTAGTTTATCAAACAAGCGCGAACGTAACTTTTCACCCATTGATTTTTCAATTTCAAGGCGAACAACTTTACCGTGTTCACGGTCTTTCAATTGCTTTTGTACACTGCGCAAAAAGTCTGAAGTATCACGTTCAGCCACGTCCAAGTCCATGTCACGAGTAACTCGGAAAGTAGCGGCTTCCTTTACTTCGTAGCCGTCGAAAAAGCTGCTAACGAATTCTTTGATGATGTCTTCCAGCAAAACAAAACTATTGTCAGCCTTAGGCAATTTAACCAGACGCTTAAAGTTATTAGGAACTCTAAGGGTGGCGTAATAATTCTTCCCATCTTCCTTGTCCTTCAAGCCAACAGCGATGTTCAATGAATCATTGGCAATAAATGGGAATGGACGGTTGGTGTCATCGGCCATTGGTGTAATGATTGGATATAGTTCATCACTGAAGTAACGTCTAACGAACTCATATTGCTGAGCGTTCAGATCTTTGACTTCTTTAATGAAAATATTCTTCTTTTCAAGCAATGGTAAAAGTGAACGCCAATAAGTTGAGTATCTCTTTTCTACTGCTCTGTGTTCTTTTTGGTTGATGGCATCAAGCTGCTTTTCAGGAGTCTGGCCTGAAGAGTCAGTTGTCTTAATGCCTGCCGCAATCAACTTGTGCAAAGAAGCAACACGAACCATGAAGAATTCGTCCACATTACTTTGCGTGATACCCAAGAAATTGATTCTTTCAAGCAATGGATTATCTTTATTGCGGGCCTCTTCCAACACTCGGTCGTTAAAGTCCATCCAGCTTAATTCACGGTTTTTAAAATATTCCGGTTTTAAAAACGGTTTTGTTTCTTCTTTTTCGTTTCCTAAAAATGTACTACTCATTGTCTATTCATACCCTCTTGTTTTAAAACAACTTTAATGCCAAATACGTCCTCGAATAACTTAATGCGTTTATTAAATGACCAACGTTCCAGCGTAATATCTGCGTTAGTTTTCGCTCTAATCACTAATTCATTGTTTTTCTTCAGTGAAATAACGATTTGCTTGATCTTTTGTTTGTGGGATGCATCTAATGCTGTCGCAATCCGCAAAATGGCAGAAAGCTTGGCCACTGTTAATTGAACATCTGGATCCAAGTGACGGTAGTGGTGTCCACCAATGTTTGGCGCAGAACCATCTCCATCATCGATAGTCTGATAACGACAAATCTCACTGACGATTTCATTTTCACGATCTGACATGCCAATCAGTTCATTAGCTTCGATAAAATCGGCTGATTGCTCATAGCGGCGAGCTTGATTAACAAAGCTGCCGATATCATCAACGGTTGCTGCCCAACCTAACAATTCTCTAGCTGATTTAGGCAAAAGGTGTACTTTACGTAAACGATCAAAAATGTGCAAAGCAAACTTGCGTACTGCGTTAGCATGGTGTAAATCAACCAAATAGCGTCGAGCCATATTTTGAGCTGAAGTCATCATGATATCAGTATCTTTGCCTCTCTTCTCTAGCATCAAAAGGCCGGTAACAACAGACATGTCTGTAATGTAAATCGTGCCAATATTTAAGAGAGAAAGGAATTGCTTGGTTGAAATGGCATTAGGGATAGCGTGTTCAGCTACAGCTGGTTCCAAGTCATAGTTTTGCATGATATCGTTAAGCGACATTTGGATCAGTTGATCATAGAAGTGTTGAAATTCTTCGTGCGTAATTTGGTTAGCTGAGTTTTCTTTCTTCAAATAAGTCTTATTCAAGGCATCAGCGTGTTGGATAATTACAGCGGCACGCGAATTATCCTTGATCTGACGAGCCAAGTGACCGATCTTCGCACCTAAGTAATCATTGATAACATAGATCGGATCATTAGGCGTTTCATTAGTGATTTCATTGATCTCTTGGATCTCTCGTGGACCTAAAGCCAGGCTCCAGCTTGATTCGAACTTATTGTTTTTAAACAAAGAAAGGTTGATCATTGCAGAACCAAGACTAAGCAAATAAGTGGCGTGGTCCTTGCCATCGTCATTTACTTCTGCTTGACTCTTCATCCCGCTTAAAACCTTGGCGTAGACGATTTGACCACCATTAAGCCATTCGATCTTCCAACCAGTTCTAACCTTGATCTGATCTGCAATAAAACTGGCAGACATTTCATCAATTAATTGTTCATTGCCGTAAAACTTGAAATCCTTAATCTGATATTCTGCTAGCTTCTCTTTAAAGCCTTCAATTGCATCACAGATTTTGTCCATATCTTGTTCAAAAACCTGGCTTTTACTATCAGCTTGTAAAAACGAAGGCGAATCCAGTTTTTCAATTACAGTTAGATCCTTTAGATCTACTATGTTAAGTTGAATCTTATAGGAAGACATATAAATTAAACCAAATAAAGTTTTCTTCATTTATTATTTTCACCTATTAATGCAATTACTTTAATATTATACTTTTACTCTATCTTAATTATATATTAACTTTTGATTATGATCTAAATTTTACGGCCTAATTTTAAAAAATTTAATAACAAAAAAGGCACAATTTATGTACCTTTTTCACCCTAATAACTATACGAATTGCTTACATGTAAGGGATACAAATGGTTGTAATGTCTCTCCATTGATAGTAAGTCAAATTCAACTAGTTCGTTTTTCAATTTATCTACTGTACAAGATTTGCAGTGCATTTCTTTCATCAAATCTTCATCTGAATAAATGATGTACATGTTGCCGTCGTTATCTATCCAACTTAAATCTTAGTTGTGTTTTCATTATATCTACATCTATTATATTTGTTTTATTTGTTTATTAGAAAATTATTAAGCCCAGCGAATAAAAAAGCCCAGAGCTGATATGGCTCTGGGTCTTAATTGTATTCTTAATTAACGGTAGTCCTTGAGGAAGTCGACTAACTTTTGGTAGTCGGCATCGTGCTCAGAGTCATAAGCATCAACTAAATCAACAACCTTGTTGTCTTTGGTGATGATGCGGTATTCACGCAAATCTTTCTTTTCATCTGCGACTACAGTAATTTCACCTTTACCTGGTGTTGAGTACAAATCAGGATTTAGAGCTTCATTCAATTTGTCTGATAATTGTTGGTTAAATGCAATTGTGTTCATTCGCTTTTATCTCTTTTCTTATAAATAAACTCCAACACAGTCATTATAACATTTTTACCTAATTATGTTAGGCTTCTTATTTTAAATTGTTTTTCCTTATCTAGTCTGCAAATGCACATCATATCTGGTGTTTGAGGTGCAACATCAATCGGTGTGATTGCTTTAGTTTCATAACCATTTTGCTTAAAGAGCTTAAGATCACGTACCAAAGTGTCTGGGTTAAATGAGATAAGCTATGTCTTTTTTTACATTATCTATATTAAATCTAAGCGTAAACTCTTTTCTTAAGAATACCGACATATGGCAAGTTGCGGTAAAGACCGTTGTAGTCCAAGCCGTAACCTACTAAGAATTCATTAGGAGCCTTGAAGCCATAATCATCTGGGTAGAAGTCAACTACACGTGTCTCAGGTTTATCTAACATAGAAATAACTTCAACACTCTTGGCACCGCGTTCCTTCATCAAGTCGCTAAGTGCCTTTAAAGTTCTACCTGTGTCAATGATATCTTCCATGAAGATTACTGGGCGGTTCTTAACGTCTGACTTCACGTCTTGGGTAATCTTAACCTTACCAGTAGAGCTGGTACCTTCATAACTGGAGGCCTTAATTGGCTCAACTGTTAATTCGAAAGTTAATCTTTTGATCATATCGCTGGCAAAGATCATTGCGCCATTCAAAACTGGAATGACGATTGGTTCTTGCCCTTCATATTTCTTGTTAAGGCGAGCTGCCATTTCATCCATGCGCTTGTTAAGTTGATCTTGATCAAATAATACTTTTTCGATGTCGTTATTCATGTTGATCATTTCCCTCTCAAATTAGTTAACGGTAAGATTTTAACATATATTTTTTGAGTTTTACAGTATTTTGCTAAAATTGTTGGCTAATTTATTAATTAACCATAATTATTATATATTATTATTCGTGTTTTAGTGAGGTAAATAAAAACTATTAAGATTTTACACTTAATAGTTTCTTTACTCTATTTCCTATCTAAAACCACTGTGCCCTCAGGTGGATTTTGATTAATTGCACCGATAATTGGGTGTGGTACATACAATTTATCAAAATAGTTTACTTCATCTAGTGTGAGCTCTACGTCCATCGAATTCACAGCTGATTCAAGGTGTTTGATCTTCGTTGAACCAACAATTGGAGCAGTGATACCCTTAGCCCATTCCCAAGCTAAAGCAATTCCTGACTTTCATTACTTTAAGCTTAATACCGCTAGTCCATTATGAAAAAATACTTATTATAAATTCCTAGGCATAACTTTTATGCATCCCACTCCATTAAACAGTCGGCTGCACCAGTCTCTTGATCAATCTCTTTTTTCACTAACTTAAAACCACGATTTTGATAAAAACTAAGAGCCGCTTCATTCTTTTCATACACCGACAGCTGCAATTTATCATGCTTTAGCTTCAAAAAGTCAATCAGCTTTCCGCCAATACCGCGGCCCCGATAATCTCTTTTAACAAAGATACCGGCAATATAGTCACCTTGCATCCCTACAAAACCAGCTATCTCGCCCTCTTCTTCATCTACATACAGCTGAGCATTCGGCAACTCTTTTTTCACCAATTCATAGTTATCATGCCAATAACTTGGATCAATAAAATCGTGTGCATCAAGGTTGCCCTCAAGCCAAATCTGCATCAACGCATCTAAATCGCTCTTTTGATATTTTCTAATCATCTTTATTTCCGAATAAACTTTTGATCACTTGCAGGCACGCCGCTGTCATCTGAGATGTAGCGTTCAACGCGCATATGCAAGTCATACTTTTCACGCAAGTCAGCCAATTCCTTCATCATAGGTGAAGCATGGTGAGCATCAAGTGCCTTTTGATCACGCCAACTATCGATTAATAAAACCGTCTCAGGATCGTCCATTGGGATAAAGTAATCATATTTTTCATTGCCTTCTTCGGCACGAATACGACCTGCAATACCCTTGTCTTCCATTTCTTGTGCGAACTTTCTGGCATCACCATTTTTGCCATTGTAATAAAGATTTACAGTTAAACTCATAATTTGTCTCTCCTTTGTAAAATCGCTTTCATTAGTTATTTTAATATAATCTTTGCTTATTCTTAACTTGTATTCATCGAAAGTTATCGCTAAAATTTAAGTAGAAAGTAAGCGTTATTATTTAGAGGTGAGAAAAATGTTAAACAAAAGAAAATTCCTCATCAAACTGTGTGCAGCGTTACCAGCTGCCCTGCTTTTAACGACTACTCCAGTTTTAGCTGATGAAAATGATCAAACTAATCAACCACAAACATCTGAAACAAATAAACAAAATGTAACCTACCAATCATTATATTGGCGTTGCATAAATCAATATACTGGTCAAACCTTACAAGTCATGTATGCCGATACGGTAAAAGTGGTTAACGGTGTCCCTGAGCGGCAATTCTTTAACATGGGGCAATTACCAGAGAGAATTGGTGACTTTGAGATAGCTGGTAATCCCCCTTATGATGGACGTGCCCTTGAAGTTGATCCTAACAATCCAAGTGGTGTCACCTACATCGATTGTGCCTACTATTTGCCAAATAAGAAGGATAGTAGTAGCACAACCACTACCCATAATCAACAACATTCACAGAATGTAACAAAGGATAATCACAACAGCCATTCAGCAATCAAGAAAACAGACAAATGGCGTCACCAACACAAGATGCCAAATTCTGCTACTTCTAATTTAAACAAAAAGCAAAATGCTAGTCCAAGTAAGGCAGCTACCAGCAGTAAGCCTAATAAGAAAAAGGCAACAAGTAAGAAGAACAAACCTGCTACTGCCAAAAATCATGCTAATGTACAAGCTGAACGTAACAACAACATCTTGAAATTCGTGGTTACTCCATTGGTGATTATAGTAATTGCCGCAATCTATATTCCACGCAAGTTCTGGCACAGAAATCGCGGTAAACACGCTGAATAACAAGAAGGTCGAGTCAAGCTCGGCTTTTTTATTATATTTATATGAAATCGCTGTCAAAAGATACCTCCTTAACTGTATAATAAAACTATAAATCAATAGTTATACAAGTAAGGAGGTTTTATTATGGCTACTAAAAAGAAGAAAAAGCACCAATTTCCGACGGCCTATACCGTCATCATAATTGTGCTTTTGCTTGTTCAACTATTGACTTTTGTTATTCCTGCCGGTAACTATGCGACGATTGCTTATGATACCAGCAATAAAGATTTCGTAGTTACCAGACCAAGTGGTAAAAAGTACAAAGAACCTGCTACTCAGGCCACTTTAAAGAAGTACAAGGTCAACATTGCAGTCAAGAAATTTAAGGATGGCACAATCTACAAGCCAGTTGCTATTCCAAATTCTTACGAGAGAATCAATTTAAAGAAGCCTAACCTGTGGCAGGCGATCAATCAGTTCTTCACCTCACAGGTACAAGGTATCGCTCAAAGTGTCGACATCATCGCCTTCGTTTTGATCCTAGGTGGATGTATTGGTGTCGTTCACGCAAACGGCGCGATCAACTCGGGGATGCAGGCTTTATCTAAGAAAATCAAAGGTAAGCAAGTTCTGTTGATCATCCTTGTGATGGGGCTAATTTCTCTTGGTGGTACAACCTTTGGTCTTGCCGAAGAAACGATGGCCATGTACCCAATCCTAATTCCAGTCTTCCTGCTAGCCGGGTATGATACGATGACAGTTCTAGGAACGATCTTCCTGGGAACGAGTATTGGGACCATGATTTCAACCATTAATCCATTCTCAACGATCATCGCTTCTAACACTGCCGGTGTTAACTTCGCCAGAGCTTTACCACTCAGAATTACCATGTGGGTCATCTGTACGGTAGTTGGCATGATCTATGTCATTCGCTACGCTGAAAAGGTACGTAAAGATCCTACTAAATCTGTTGTTTACGACCAATACGAAGAAGATCGTGAAAAGTACTTAAACGATGCCGACTTTAACAAACCAGCCAACTTTACTTGGCAACAAAAATTATCATTGATCATCTTCGGCATTGCCTTTATCGTCATGATCTGGGGTGTACAACAAAAAGGCTGGTACTTCACCGAAATTTCGGTAGTCTTCTTAACTGCCGGCTACTTGATGGCTATCTTCTCAGGACTTTCCGAGCACAAAGTTGTGCAAGCCTTCGTTGATGGTGCTAGCGATTTGCTTGGTGTTGCTTTGACAATCGGGTTGGCGAGAGCCGTTTCCATTGTTATGGACGACAGTCACACCAGTGACACCATCATGCACTTCTTCAGCCAACAGATTTCTGGCATGAGTCCATTAATCTTCATTTGGTTCCTGTTCATCGTCTACATCATTCTGGGATTCTTCATTCAATCATCATCTGGTTTGGCCGTACTTTCCATGCCAATCATGGCACCACTTGCCAATGTGGTTGGAATCGACCGTGCTAGTGTAATTGATGCCTACAACTGGGGCCTTGGCTTTATTTCCTTGGTTGCCCCAACCGGATTAATCTTGATGAGTTTGATGATGGTTAATATCGACTTTAACAAATGGTTCAAGTGGTGTTGGAAATTACTGGTCATCGAATTTGTCTTGTGTCTAGTCGCATTAGGCGTCGGATTGTTAGTATATTAGATTTAAAGCAAAGTTTTCAGATCATTCTTTCAGCACGATAGGATGATCTTTTTTTCATAGCACCCCTTGTTTCTTTATTCAAAAAGCGTATCATATACAGACGAAGAAATAATTGGATGACAGAGAGCATTCGTTTTGGAGGAATTAAATATGAAATATATTACGCAGCACAGTCATGGACTAAGTAAAAACCAGAAGTGGGTCATCGCCTCTACTTCATCAGGTTTTGCGCTTGAAAACATGGATGTGCTTTTTTTATCGTTTGCGATGAGTTCAATGATTGCGGACTTACATCTATCAGGTGGAGCCGCTGGATTGATCTCCTCAATCACTAACTTAGGAATGTTAGTTGGTGGTATTTGTTTCGGCATCTTGGGCGACAAGATTGGCCGTGTTAAAACTTTCTCACACACGGTTTTAATCTTCGCCCTAGCTACCGGTTTAATGGCTTTTGCCAACAACATCTATGAGATCTACGCCTTACGTTTTCTCGCTGGTATTGGTGCCGGCGGTGAATATGGCGTAGGCATTGCCTTAATCGCCGAAAACTTTGAAAGCGACAGAATTGGTAAGATGACCTCAATTGCGGCAGTCGGTGGTCAAATCGGTGCGATCTTTGCGGCATTAATTTCGGCTTGGATTATTCCAACAGCTGGCTGGCACGCACTATTCTTGGTCGGAATTGTCCCAGTAATTTTAACAGTCTTTATCAGAAGACATTTGCATGAAAGCAATCAATTCCTCCAAGCTAAAAAAGATGAAAAAGGTTCATTATTACGTGATGTCATTAAAAAAATGTTTTCAACCCCACGTCTTGCTTTTCAAAGCTTAGGCTTGATGGTCATGATGACCGTCCAAATCGCTGGTTACTTTGGCTTAATGAACTGGTTACCAACCATCGTGCAAAAGCAATTGAACTTAAACGTATCTAGCTCAAGTATTTGGATGATCTCAACTATCGTCGGCATGAGCATCGGTATGATAACCTTTGGTAACATCTTCGACCACTTCGGTCCACGTAGAGCCTTCGCCATCTTCTTGATCGGTTCAGCTGTCATGGTTTATGTTTTATCACTTGCGCAAAACATGGCTACTCTACTCATCATCGGTGCAGTCATGGGCTTCTTCTCAAATGGGATGTTTGGTGGTTACGGTGCAGTAATCAGTCGCCTCTACCCAACTGAGATTCGTTCTTCAGCTAACAACATCATCGTTAACATTGGCCGTGCAATCGGTGGTTTCTCATCAGTTGTCATCGGTATCTTGATGGATCACTACAATTTAACGGTTGTCATGGGCTTTCTTTCAGCCCTCTACATCATTAGTTTCATTGTTATGATGAGTTTGCCAGGCCTTAAAGAATTAAGCAATAACGATTAAATAAAAACAAAATAAACAAACTAAAAGGGATGCATCAAATCGATACATCCCTCTTTTTATCATCTTATCTCTTTTGTGCAAAATCACTAGTTTTCATTGTCTTGGTTGAAACAACCTTATTCTGATTATGCATATCTTCAATAGTTAAAGTAAAGGTCTTGTCATTGCCCTTATTAAACTTGGCATAGCCATATAAGCTTTCCTTGTCAGTGTTTTTACCATAAACAGAAATCACCAACAAACCAATTGCGAGCTTCTCATTTGAAGTCAACTTATTCATGTTGCCAACCTTTACCTTGGCACCATCAAGCTCACTTTCATAAGTCTTAAGGCTCCAGATCAAGTATTGTGCTTCAGCAGTTGACATTAACTTTCTTGAGTTAACCTGAGTTTGTGCATCCCTCACAGCTAGATCGTAATTGTCACGCTTGAGAGAACTAGACAACTTGTATTTAACTGAATTCTTGACACTATCTACTTTGCCAAGTAAATCCTTCAAGTCAGCTTCCTGATTTTCTAAAATAGCAATCTTGCTACCATCTTTTGCGGAAGCAGCTGTGTTAATTGGCTTCAACTTCTTGCCAGAAAAGAAATTAACATCGCTAGCCTTCACAAAGGCATCCCCAGTATCAACTAGCTCCGTATTAAATCTGTTAGGGAAATCCGGTGAAGTCTTCAAATTAGCCATGGTGTGATAATGATTAGTCAAATGGTAGTACAATTCGCTCTTGTCAGTTTTAGCATTGTACAAGTACATTGCACCATTAACTTTAAAATCAGTCCCCTTCATAAAGGCATAGCCAGCTGGAGTAGACTTTTCAGCGTCAAATGAGTAAAGTGGTGCCTTAGACTTATTGGTCCGCACTGTAGTCAAACCACGACTTGTATAATCGATATCTTGTAAGGCACGCTTTGCTTTAACGTCCTTAGCCCAAACATAATAATCGGTACCCTTAATGTGGTAAGCATCTGGAGAACTATTAGCTAAAATATTCATGCCACCTAATTGATCAACAGTCAATTTTTGACCTTTCTTGTAGTACTTACCAGTGGTTAAAGCACGGCCGCCAGTTGCCATGAACAATTGTGGCGTCTTTTTCTTAACCGTCACAGTAGTCTGCTTTGCGTATGAAACCTTCTTTACGCTTGCTGCAGAAATAGTATTTGCATTAGCCAAACTTGCTACAGGACTAACCAACATCAAAGTTGCAGCAGAAATCATTAGGATTTTCTTGTTAAATTTCATCTATCTTTACCTCATCACTTTTCTAAAACAAATTTTTCAATTGCCTCACCAACGCCGCCTTGATTGTTATTGGCTTTGGTAATATAGTCGCAGTCGTCTTTCATCTTAGGGTTAACATTAGCCACGCCAACACCCAATCCGGCTGCTTTAATCATAGAAAGATCGTTAAAGTTATCGCCTAAGGCCATCGTCTCTTCAGGCTTGATGCCAAGCTTATCAGCAAGCCAGAGCAAGCCTTCACCCTTGTTGACGCCTTGATGGTTAAATTCAAGATAACGGTTGGAAGAATATGACACGTCGAGATCCTCGGTAGTATTGCTAATTTCACTAGCTATCTTTTCTAAATATGGCACATCAGTACTACCGTATAAAACTTTGGCGATGTCTTGTCCCTTTAAGAAGTCAAGATTTGGTTCATCAATAATCTTGTAAACGTGACGTAGTTTCAGATACTTGATTTCATCTTCATCTGCGTTATAGACATAAACCATATCCTTGGTATATACGTGGATGCAAACATCGCATTTTAAACCAAGACGATAAAGTTCGTCGGCTTTAGCAAAGTCCAAGCCTTGAAACTTCATAATTCGATTATCCTTGTTCTCGGTAATGCATCCCCCGTTAAAAGAAATCACATACTCATTTGCCTTATCCTTCAGACCGATCTCTGCCAGCGTCTTCTCAATTGCTCGATAGCCGCGTCCAGTTGCTGGGACAAACTTCACGCCCAGATTTGTCGCTGCTTTAATCGCATCGATATTACGCTGACAGACATGCGCATCATCATCAATCAGAGTTTCATCAAGATCACAGGCAATTAGTTTATACATAAAAAACTCACGTCTTTCTAAATTGAATACGTTTTCAGTATAACAAAATATGCACACTAAAAAAAGCTAGATACAAAAACCTAGCTTTTTCTTAATATTTATACTTAATTAAATGACATGACGTTCAAATGGATCGTCACTGATGCCTTCTTCAAGGATGTCACGGCACCATTCCTTTGCAGTAAAGAGTGAGTGATCGCGATAGTTACCACAGGTCTTAATCGTGGTTCCTGGAACGTCTTCCCAAGTGATGGTATCGCGAATTTCTTCAAGTGAGGACTTAAGAGCTTTTGCAACTTCAGTAGTTGAATGCTCGCCCCAAACGATCAAGTGAAAACCAGTCCGACAGCCGAATGGCGAACAATCGATAACGCCGTCAAGACGATCGCGGAGTAAACTTGCAAGCAGGTGTTCGATGGTGTGCAAACCACCCGTCGGAATGGCGTTCTTGTTAGGTTGGACTAAACGCAAATCGTAGTTAGAAATCTTGTCGCCTTTTGGTCCTTCTTCAACAGTAATTAAACGAACGTAAGGTGCCTTAACTTTAGTGTGATCCAAGGTGAAACTCTCGACTTTTGCCATAGTATTTTTCTCCTTTTTAAATAATTATATTAGCTTTTAACTAAATTCCTGTTTAATATGCTCAGATTGAGAATTATAAATTTGCGAAGACATAGAGGCCAAAGCAAATCAGTAATCCCCATACTACCTGTGCTATAATCCATAGTTTTTTCTTCATTGCTTTGTCCCCTCTTTCATTAATTATGCCCAGATTTGCTTAGCAGTATCGATTACTAAAGCAATCTTCTTCCATTGTTCTTCTTCGGTTAATTGGTTGCCTTCTTCGGTTGAGGCGAAACCACATTGAGTACTGAGTGCTAGATCCTTCAAGTCGTGGAATTGACTTGCTTCTTTAACTCTAGCGATCAAGTCTTCAGGCTTTTCAAGTTCTGGTCTCTTGCTGGTTACAAGGCCAAGTACGACTTCCTTACCTGCTGGTACTTCCTTGATTGGATCGAAGCTACCAGATCTTTTATTATCGAATTCTAGATAAAAGGCATCGACGTTTTCTTGAGCAAAAACATATTTAGCAACTGGACCGTAGCCACCTTTAGCAGCCCAAGTTGAGTGGTAGTTACCACGGCAAATGTGAGTTGATACACGTAAGTCGTCGGGTAAATCTACCAAGGCGCCATTGTTAACGCGAAGGTATTTCTTTTCGAGGTCATCACGGTCGAAACCTTGCTTAACCATTGTTGCCCAGAAGTCGTCGTCGACAACCATGCCCCAAGTACAGTCATCAAGTTTGACGTCGCGGCAACCTGCATCATAGAGGGCGAGGATTAAATCGCGGTAGGCCTTTGAAATATCGTCGAGTAATTCGTCTTCATTAGAGTAAAACTTCTTTACGGCTGTCACGTTTTCTGGACCACGAACGAGTTCGGCGTAGAATTGTGCGGGTGAAGGGATGCTTTGACGAGGAGTGACGTCACTGCTATCAGTGATACTCTTTAAATACTTAAAGGCTTCGAGATCAGGATGATCACCAGTAAATTCAATCTTGCCTTCAACTTGGGCCGAATCGTTACGGGTTTCTTCATCGTGGAAGAAGTAACCGTGTTCTTGCTTAGTATGCTTGATTCCTCCGAAGCCCCAGAAGGTATCAAGGTGCCAGTAGCTTCGTCTAAACTCACCATCAGTGACGATCTTTAAACCAGCCTTTTCTTCTTTGGCAACTAATTTCTTAATTTCTTCGTCTTCAACTTTCTTTAAGTCATCCTTAGAAATCTTCTTTGCGGCAAAATCTGCTCTTGCTTGCTTTAATTCTGCAGGTCTTAAAAAACTACCAACGATATCATAATGTACTAAATTTCTACTCATAATTCTCTTCTCCTTTATTAAAAAAACAGGATAAAAAAAGCGCCTCTAGACAATTGCTTGTCTAGGGACGCTACTAGCGTGTTACCACCCTTATTCAGTATCAGCTTACACTGATACCCTCACTAAGTACGCTTCTAAAAATAGAAGTTATACTCGGACGCTATATCGGGCATCCCCCGTGAACAGCTTACTTGCGCTTGCTCTTCAATGGACTCCAAGACCATTTTCGTTAGGTACTCCCGCACTGCATTTCACCATCCGCAGCTCTCTTTGGCGGTAACCGCTAATTACTTATCTTTTCTTTGTCGCTCTTATTTGATTTGATCTTATATTATAATTTGGCTCTCATATTGTCAACACATTTTTAATATTTGCTTTTATTTTTTCATAAAGAAAAAGCCATGGAATATATCCATGACTTCTCTTTGATTAATTATCGTCCTTCTTCTTGCGCTTTCTGTCAGCGGCTAAGCCGAATAGACTCAAGCCTGCGAACAATGAACCAAGCCATGCAAGTGGACCTTCATGCGCTGAACCAGTTTGTGGCAACTCATTCTTCTTGGCATTCTCATTCTTGCTATTAGTTGTATGGTTGAAGATTGTGCTCTTAGGACTAATAGCTTGTTCGTCAGAAGTTGGACTAATTGGACCACTTTCACCAATTGGGCTATTTTGGCCGTGAAGTCCTGCGTTCAACTTGTTGTTCATTTCACCACTGATTGCACCATCTGCAAAGCTGTAATTAGTATTAGCGTTCTTGATCTTAGTAATTCCGCTATCCTTAAGCTTCAAGTAGTAAGGGCCAACGTTAGTTGGAAGACCTGTCATAACACTGTAAGTACCGTCAGTATTCTTAGTCATCCATTCATAGTCATCACCAGTTACTAGACCACCTGGATTCCAAGTTACTGAGTTAATAATATCGCTGACTGAGGTACCTTGACCGTTGTAAGTCTTCGTACCACTGTTTCCTAATTTATCTGTAGCAACTTTTGGATTAATCATGTACTTAATCGTACCGTTGACTTCACTGAAGCTGTAGTTTGGACTTGCATTTTGCAATACTGTCAAAGCTCTGTCTGTCAAACGAGCTTCGTAAGTGCCCACATTATTTGGAACTTTATCAAGCTTATTACCACTTGCATAGTACCAATCAAAGTCGCTAGCCTGAATTCCTGTATCTGACAATGCAGTACTACTTACAGTATCAGTACCGCTAATGCTCAAAGCATCGAGATCCAATCCAACAGCTTGACCATCGTAAGTCTTACTTTGATCATTATCAGAAATAGTTACACCGCTAATTGGCTTAGCAATGATTTCAAATGTGGCTGATCCACTCAATTTATTAGCACTAACAGTTACATTTCCGCTACCAGCTAAGTTATCAAGTGCAGTTTACAAATGATCTAATCCACTATCAGTCAAAGTGATCGTGTAGATACCAACGTTCTTAGGAGCATTATGATCTGATGTATTCCAAGTATAGTCACCATCTTGAAGTTTGTACATACTACTATCGGTGCTACCTGGGTATGTGAATGTAACTTCAATGCTGCCGCCATGATTGATTTGTGCAGTTGTTACACCAGATCCATCAAATAACTTTCGGTTAGATCCAGATAATCCTGCAGAAGCAGTAGTTGAAGCAATATTGTAAGTTACAGTAGTCTTAAATGTCCCCGTGTAGTTATCGTTGTTGCCAGTTAAGTTCTTCAATCTAGTTTCGGCAGATGGTGATAATGCAATTGTGTAAGTACCAGCATTAGTTGGAGTAATTGCATTGCCATCAGCATCTACAAATTGAAGATCATTCTTGGTTAAAGTGATAGTTTGTGCTGTTCCATCTGGAGCGTAAACAGTAGCTGAATAGTGAACATTATTAATATTAGCTGCAACTAATAAATCACTTTCTGAATTTAACTCACTTTCATTACACCCTTAGTCTAGGCTTATAAAAACTAAATTCAATTATTCTGGACTATACATATTTCGAAAATGTAAGCGTATACTCTATTACATTTTCAAAAACCTAACCTATTCAATTTTCAAATTTTATTATTTAAAATTTGAAGGGGTTTTATGATATGAAAAAACAAAATAAGTGGACGATTGCCATTGTCTCTGCCTTAATTGGAATCGGTGCCTGCACCACTAGCATGCAAGCCGCAGACACAACTAGCGACGTCTCAACAAATCAATCAACTAGTGCAACTACTAGCTACAGCAAGGCTGATTACTTTTCACGTAATCCAAAGATTATCCGTGTTAAGCATTCCACTCCTGCCTATTCCGATGCAGCATTGACCAACTCAGTTCGCACCGCTAGAAGTGGTGAACACTTTTTAGTTCAAAGTCTAATTACACCAAATTGCAAGGCTCCAGTAGTCAGAACCACAACTGGCTTGTATTTACCAGCAAAAACAAGTTTGCTTGCTGCAGTCAAGGGTTACCAAAATCCAAAGGGCTACCATCAAGTTCACTACACTCAAGTTAAGCCTTATGGTACGGTCGGCTACAATTTGTACCGCGGCTATGAAGGAATTAAGACTTGGCGTGTAATGCACCGTCTTGGCACTTGGGCCGGTCATAATTTATACAACCAAGCAACCTACAACGCAGTTAAGAACTTCCAAAGAAGACACAACTTGCCAGCTACTGGCGATGTTGACCTGAAGACTTGGCAAAAGTTAGGTTTTTCAAAGGCTTCATGGTATGGTATGGTATAGATAACTACATCGCACCGCTTAGAGCGCAAGCTTGGCAAGGCCGTTCTGCTCATATTGAGGCAATGATCCACCAAGCCTACCAATATATGGGTAAGCCATGGCTTGCCGGTTGCTCATCAAGTCCAGCATACGGCGTTGACTGTTCTGGTCTTGTCATGCAAAGTCTCTATGCCGGTGGGATTAGCCCAACACCAACTAGTTCAATCGGCCACGCACATCCCGGCAACGAATGGAATTCACGTAACCTTTGGGCAGACAAGCACTTGAAGCGCGTTCCATATTCTGAGCGCCAACGCGGTGATCTTGTCTTTTACTACCAACCAGGTACGCACACCATCTGGCACGTTGCAATCTATCTTGGCAATAACCGCATGATCGAGAGTTGGCCACCACGTGTCATGGTCCAACCGATCGTTAACGGTCAACGCAACGTTATTGCCGGCATCAAGAGACCGTTTATTTAATAAGGAAAAATGAAACATAAAAATTTAATTCTTTTAGCAACTTTATTCAGCGCAGGTTTAATGCTCACCACTAGCCAAAGCGTATCAGCTGATACTGTGGCAGGTTCAAACGAAACTAGCGTTAATAATAGTTCAAATTCAAATACGAATAACTCAAACAATAATTTAAATACGAAGGATCCAAATAGTTCAAGTTATACTGACTCTAGTCAAAACAAGAATGAAAACCAGAATCAGACTGAAAACAAGGAACCTGAAAAAAACGAATCTACTACTAATAAGCAACTTGAGGCTAAAACTCAACCTAAGCCCAAAGCTCGTTGGGTTAGTCAAAACGGCAAGCGCTACTATGTGGTCAACAACAAGCCAACCAAGGGTTTGAAGAAGATCGACAAGGATTGGTACTTGTTCGACAAAAATGGTGCTATGCTCACCAAAGTCCGTAAGATTCCCAAGCAAAGCAATTACGGTTACTTTGGTCAGGATGGCAAGCGCAAGTTCAAGAATACCAAGACTAGTCGCGCCAACTACTGGATCAACAAATCCGGCAATATCACAGGTATTAAGAATTATGCTAAGGTAATTTGCCAGCGTCCTGAAATGCCTACTGGTTGTGAAATCACCGCTGTAACAATGATGATCAACTTTGCTGGTAAGAACATTACTAAAGATCAAGCAGCAAAAATCTTGCCACGCAGCCTCAACCCTAACAAAGGCTTCATCGGTTCACCTTATAAGAAGTTTCCGTTGGGCTTCTGGGTCGCACCAAATGGCGTTAAGCCTGTGGTTAAGCACTACCTTGGCACTGCCACCAATATGACTGGCTGCAGCATTGCAGCAATTAAGAAAAAGCTGATTCGTTCTCACCTAGTTGTGGCTTGGGTTGGATGGTTCGATGGTTTTTCTAACCATGCCATTGCCCTCACCGGTTACCACGGTAACACTTTGTACTACAATGATCCGTGGACTGGTACTAAGCGTTCAATGAGTGTAGCAACGTTCCAACGTCACTGGGCACTCGATGGTCACCGTGCATTGAGTTATTAATTTGAATAAAAAGAATAAGGCTGTAGTGACCCGCATTTTTCGGACACTTTATTGATATTATGCGACTAAGGACTTA